>Ga0123337_10000082_pt1 | contig 195187 bp, 244 predicted proteins | sample frozenSSSSmetaG_FD_89792 | JGI IMG/M metagenome (GOLD analysis project Ga0123337, IMG submission 89792) | Glacier valley bacterial and archeal communities from Borup Fiord, Nunavut, Canada, to study Microbial Dark Matter (Phase II) -... | ecosystem: Environmental > Aquatic > Freshwater > Ice...
ATAGAGTAGCCGTAGTAGCTAGATCAATACAGCATGCATTCACTTCTGATCAATTGGCCCTACTGGTGATACAACCGGAATTATCATTTACTATTCTACGAACGCTACCCGCTCAGTTCAACAATAATTATCAACAGTCGACGACAAGTCGGTTTCTTCGAATTGACAAAGCTTGTATGCTGAAAAGTCATAGTTTGGCAGTATGGAACGTAAAAGGAGCAAACAAAGGTATCCTGGCTGAGACGAATCCGTCGGCGTGCTCATATGGCTGTTTGCGCGTCGGACAATTTGACGGCAAGCGGGATCTCGCAGATATACTTCCGTCCTGGGCACTAAATTTTGCGGTTGTTGGAGACCATGGTGGCTTTGAAGGAGAGGAAACTTATCGCGAAGACGAAGACATGCTTGATATTCCAAGGTCTAGCAGGTCAGCAGAACTCCTCTCTACTAGTACAGCGTGCAACAGTGGACATATTTCGCGTGTAGGAATATCTCTCGATACAGTTCACTCTGTTCTGGACACAAGACATCTCTGCGCTTATGAGGCATTACTATGCCTAAAGGAGTTCTTAGAGCACAGATTTCCTCATCATTTTAAGCTCACCAAGCTTTCAAATGTGGAGATTTCTGGAGAAGAAGAGCAGTTTTGGAGAGCAGCATCTCCCGATGAGTTCCTCAATGGAATGCGGGGATCGACAACCGGGAACATCATGGACTTTCATCTCCAGGAACGCCAATATCATTGGAAGAAGGGCCTTCGTGGATTTCTGCCAATACACCGTGCAGAAGCTCCTATTGTGCGCTCGTCTACACAGAATAGATGGCTTGGGTAGTGGCTTAATGCACGGGAGCAACTATTTTTTTCTCACAGAGCCAACTTCCAGTCTTCTGTTGGGTCTGTTCGGGTTTCAATGCCTAGGCTATTTGGGACTCGGCCACGAAAATACTTTGAAGAATGCCTTCGCAAGCCGGGACTATAACATGACTTTTGCATGACCAAATCCGGGAGGTATGTATTAGTTCCCTACCGAACGCCTTCTTCGTCAAACGCAGTCGAGCACTGCAGAGCATATGATGACGTTTGTCGGGTCCTCGTACCTTCATGGCATCGATATCGAGGAAGCACGGGACAGCCGTTCACCAGATACAGGACAAGTTTTTGTTCTCGAATAGTATCAGTACTGTTATTTCTCTTTGGCGTGTTTTATTATACGTCGATCTCGAGTGAGTTGCGTTATCTGTAGAAAGTGTTTTGGAAATGTAAATATTTGCCGGAAATTATGTATCCATAGTTGGAGCTGCTTCGCGGTCGATATATCTGACTTGAAAATGGGCTAGTAGGTCTAGTCCATTCTGTCTGGAGCCTTGTGTTTTTCCCTTTAAGCTGTGAGAATCAAATGCTATTGCGTGTCTTCTTGCATCTGATATTGTTCTCAAGGCATTATGCATATTTAACAGGTTAGTTATGGCCCATCACATCAGCATCTTGAACGTCCATCTTATCTAATTGTCATAACCAATCCCAGGTAAATATAATCCTTGTCCTGTGTTATTTTTATTTGGATGTGGCATTCTCACGATCTGCGAAATACGGAATTAATGTGCCAAACAAACCCATAAAGTACTATTGAACAATACATCAGGAACCGAAACTTGTCAATGTTCCTAGGAAAAGATGTTGAACGTATTGAGCATCTTAAAAACAGTCTAATAAAATAATCGCAAAGTACAGATAGTGGCGGGCGGGTTTGCAGTACAATATATGTCATCTAACGGTCCTTGCGGCTCGCTGCATGAGTTTGTCTCATACAGCCGTTGTCAAGAAACCCAGCGTAAATAAATATTCCACTTCCTCTTCTGCATTTAAATTGTTAATTAAGCCGTTACAATTGTCCTGGCTCGATGTTTGGGCCATTGTTCTGACGATATCACGGCCCAAAATTGGGATGGTAGTGGGAGTTGCGCGCTTGCTTGATATTCACCTTCTCGCTCCCATCACCTCAACCGCGAACTCTCGACCTCTGCCGAGACCTTTTGTCAACAACAACACAACCAAATACAGCCCGCAAATGAACTGAGACATGGCACCAGACTGTCTCTACAAATGTCTTTTGGCATTGTTGTCGATGTTTTCATGGGTGAATGGGAGTGTTACTACGACTCCTGCGGTATTGTTGCCAAGGGCTTCTGATCTTGCATCTATTACGACGGATGACCCATACAACTGTGATGGTCGAAACATCTGTAAGCTCACAGTGGCAGTTATTGGAGACCAACATTAGCTGACCTCTCATAGTCTTCTGTCCAAAGCCAGCTGGAACTTGTTATTCTGCCCGTGATGGATATATTGGATGCTGTTCTGTGTATGCATCGAACCGTGCCTGTTGGCATTGCCCTCTTCTAACTTCATCACAGAAGCTCTTGTGCTGCACGCACTACATGCATCCCATATACTTCTGGAGTCTCGCAGAGATGTGATCAAGATACTGGAGGCTGCATTCTCTGGTAAGTTACATCTCTTCCCTGCAGCAATATCATATGCACGAGTCGTCTACGTTTCGATCGACTCTGAATTCTTGGTTATTTCCTCTGCTTTATGCTTGCAAACAGAGACAATGTCTAACAAAACTACAGCACAGAACCAGCCAAGCCAAAGTGCGCTACCATCGTCAATATCGTAGAGCAACAATACGTCATGTACTGCAATGAACAAGAGTTGCTAGCTACGTCCGCCTACCAAAACGTCATCACAATTGGGTCTATGGCAGAACCACCGTCCAGCAGGACCGACACCTCAAACCTCATCCCCATTGAAACCGACACGGGCTACATCATGCCGATCTCCACCTCAGCCACCCCCACTGAACCAACCTTTGTCTCCGACCATAGCAGTTCGACCTCTACCTCCATTGCCACTGCCAGTCCCGGCTCTGGCGGTATCTCACCCAATGTCCTGGCAGCCATAATCGTCTCTACTGTCTTCGCCATCTGCACCATCGCCTTCATATTCTTCTTCTTCTGGCGCAAGAGACGCGCTTCCCACAATCCCTATACCAAAACACCTACCGGCGGTGCCACCAACGACGACAAACCGGAGACCTCGCGCATGCCTGCCGTCCCACCAAGTCCAATCCCCGGCGCGCCACAGACCCCCGAGCCGTCGTATACCGATCCTGGATCCCCGGGCTTCGTACAGACCACCTACGCCAACGATCCAAATGATTATCTGTCACCGATCGCCGCGCATAAACGGGCAAAATTGGCGGAAGCCAGGGACGCAAGAGCGATGCAGGAGGTTCATGAATTGGAGTCTGCGCCTGTATCCGCCCCGACATCTGAGAAAAGCCCCAAAAAGGAAAGCACTGCCGGTAGCAACACTCGTGCGGATTGGTGGACTCCCCCAGAGAACCCGAACGGCGAGGGCAAGCCGAGCGCGCGCTGGAACCCAGAGGGTGCCCCGATGACGTATCAAGCCTACTCGCCAGCATCCAAGCAAGAAGCCTCGCCAAATCCAGAAGGCATGTCGAACTCGCAGTCCAAGCAATCGATTAGGTCTGTGCCCTTCCAGGCCAACGTTTTGGAGAACCAGAAGGCGGTGGATATGAACGGTGTCAGCCCTGCAATGACGGATGCGACGTTTGATACCGATGCGTTCATTAGCCCGATCCTGGGAGGCAGCAGTTTCTCGACCACGCCGCTGATGGGGTTGAATTCGAGACCGAGTGTGGGGGAGTTGAGCGCGCAGGCTACGGCTGAGGAATCTCTGGGTTGGCCGTTGATGGAGGGGGGGAAGAAGGCCAACGGACTGACTAATGCGACGGGTGCGGATACCAGGTATATCAGTCCGGAGATGGCGATGGCCGATGGGTATTCGGCGGGTAGCGAGGAGGCGAAGAACGACGAGAAGGAGGTGAAGCCGAGCCCATTGAGACAGAATGTGATTGCTTGAGCGGACGACGTTTGATTTGGAGGATTAATGGAAATGGTGTTGATTTGGAACGGCAAAGGACAATAGGACATGAAGATTTTGACAGTGGGACTGTTAATGAAGCTATGAACAAATGGAGGGAACAAAAAAAAAGCTTTGGCTTTTTGCGAAAAGAATTCAGATCCTACAGATAGCTTGTACCAATAGGAAAGAAAGGAATGTGCTTCAGAGTATACCTTCTGGATGTCCATAAGCCACGGCTGCAACCTTTTAATTCGTTCACCAGACACTTGCCGGGCATCGAAAGATTAATCCCAGCCTTGCCTGGACGATACAGAGAGTCGAACAGCTGGAATGGTTTTCGGTGTCCGATGCCAAATGATGCATGCTGTAATGCTTCGGCCATTGCAGAAGGGCCTCTCTAAAGGGAACGGCAGGTGTCTTACAGCTCACGGCTTGGACAACCAACTGCCGACCGTGCCCTCATGCAATAGCCAGTTTACCTTGGCAACCTCTAGGATTTTCGGCATTGCCCTCTCATTACCTTCAAGAGGTCCCTCACAACTCACAAGTTGAACATCCTGCCACTTGCTCCTCGGCCATGGCATCTCGTGTCAATATTGCTCCCATTCCTCACATATGTACATACAGCTGCCCCTTTCTAATCCAACTTCGTCTAGTTGCTCCTGGCCCCATCTCTAGCTTCCCGCAGCTCGTCCATCTTCGCAACACGCTTCTTGAACTCCTCGTACTGGCACTTCTCGTAGCTGTGTCTCTCTGTCTGCAAGCGCGCGTCAGCATCCACTCCCTGTTCACGCTGCCCATCTCAATATTCCATATCACACGCGAGTCCTGGAAAGGGCCATGCTCTGAACTTGTGCCAACATACCTCGCACTTCCATGGCAAGTAGTATTCCTCGTAGCGGCAGCGGTTCAGCGGGATCAAGAGGTTGGCGCAGGAGTCTCTGTATGCGAGCGGCAGGCGAGCCTCAGACATCTGCTCTCTCGTCGCACCTACATTCCAACTCATTAGCAATCTTTTCCCTTTCATCCATTGCCCAATCTCCGTAGCTCCCAGAAGCTCCCATCCCATCCTATTCCATCCCATCCGAGCGGCCTTCAAAGCAGGAACAACGTACGAGCAGGTGCCGCAGGCGCCGCATGCGCATCCCCCAATCCAACCGCGGCCTTAACAGTTTCAGCGACCGTCATCTTTTCCAATTGACCCTTCAGACGTCTTTTATCGATGGGTATATAGCTGTTTCGCGGGGTTATCAAGCCTATCGTCACCCATCCCTTCAATCGAGGTTGTTTCCAAAATCCACGCTAGGCCACACTAGCGCGCTTGTGGCCTAGCGTATATTTGGCACTTAACGCGCCCAGCGTCGCGTTGTCGCGTCCGGGTTTGCTATCCCTCCTTCGCGACAAACTGACGACGGTTGAGGCGCAAAGGGCTGTTCGTTGAACAGTAGGATTCACAGCATTCTTCACAGTACTTTACAGATTAATGTTACTTTACAATACATGATTCATTCAAAGAATACGGATACTTTATAGACATCATCGACCACCATCCATCCATCACCAATCTCAACCTTATTACCCTCCGGCGCTCACGCGCTCCTCGACACCAGCATTAGTCAAGATGGTGAAAGGCGCAGCTGGGCCAGGCATTTACAGTGCCACTTACAGCAATGTAATTCCGAGTCTATGTCTTGTCTTCCATCTATGAGCTTCCATTCACGGATTGGGACTTTCCTCTGAGGCAGCTGCTGACCGATCCAGATCCCGGTTTATGAATTCCAATTCGGTACCGATCTCAAAGAACATGTTATGCGCCGCCGCCACGACAGCTGGATCAATGCGACGCACATTCTCAAGGCGGCCGGATTCGATAAGCCAGCTCGGACGAGGATTCTAGAGAGAGAGGTGCAGAAGGAGAAGCATGAGAAGATCCAGGGAGGGTATGGGAAATATCAAGGTATGGGAATATTCTTTGATGGAACTATTGTGGAGCTTTGCCAGACCTTTCAAAGACACTTGGCGGGACCAATCTATGATCTATGTGGACAATGCTGATATATGAGTAGGAACATGGGTACCACTAGAGAAAGGCGAAGAGCTGGCACACCGCAATGGCATCTATGACAAGCTGCGCATGATCTTCGAATTCGTGCCTGGAAATGATAGTCCGCCTCCGGCACCAAAGCACACGACCAACAAGCCGAAGGCCCCAAAGAAGCCTGCTGTTCCAAAGTTCCACAGCAGTAAGTTCCCTCTTCCCAATCCTACAGCAGTTCAGTCTCAATCTAACAATCAAGAACCAGCACCTGCGCCCGTGCCCGCACGCATCGAAGAGGATGTCTACGACAACATCTCCGCCTTCAATGACGATGAGACACCAGATGATACGACGGTAGCATCAGCCTCTTTTATGGGCGAAGATGATCGCTATGATCTTTCAGCACCTCCCACCTCCCACCGCAAGCGGAAGCGTTCCCCAGCCCCAGCCCTCACCACCTCTGAGCAAGAACACATTCTCTACTCCGACGAACTCCTCGACTACTTCATGCTCGCACAAGCTTCCGAGCCCGCTACCCGTCCTGAGCCACCCACGAACTTTCAGCCGGACTGGATCATTGACAGCGATGGACACACAGCCTTGCACTGGGCGTCGGCCATGGGTGATCTGGACGTAATGAAGCAGCTCAAGCGCTTCGGCGCGAACCTGAGCTGCAGGAATATCCGCGGCGAAACTCCCCTTATGCGCGCGGTGCTATTCACGAACTGCCTCGACAAGCAATCCATGCCGCGCGTCGCTCAGGAGCTGATCAGCACGATCGAGTGTGTAGACGCACATGGAGCAACGGCTATCCACCACGCAGCAGCTTTGACGCAATCACGCACAAAGCACCATTGCGCAAGATACTATCTCGATGTCATCCTCAACAAGCTCTCCGAAACGACCGAGCAGGATGAATTGAGACGCTTGCTTGATATTCAGGACTCCAATGGCGACACGGCGTGCCACATCGCAGCCAAGAACAAAGCTCGCAAATGTGTCCGTGCACTCATCGGTCGCGGCGCCTCCACAGACATCCCCAACGCCGCCGGCGTGCGTGCTGACGAACTCATCCAAGAGCTCAACTCGACGCGTCGCGACCGCAACCTCGCCGCCTCCTCGTCCCCCTTTGCACCAGACAGCCACCGACGAGCCAGCTCCTTCCATGACCTCAACGCCGCCAGCTCAACACCGAACCCCAGCCTGAACTTCGGGAGTGCATTAGCGGCGGCGGGCGCGCGGAAGGAGGCGCACCACAGCGAGGCGGCGCAGAGCGTCAGCTGCAAGGTGACGCCGCTGGTGCTGGGCAAGTTCGCGGATCTGGCGCGCAGCTTCGACGAGGAGCTGAAGGAGAGGGAGGGCAGCGAGCGGGAGGCGCGCAGGATCCTGCAGACGACGCAGGTTGAGCTGGGCGCGGTGCAGCAGCAGATCCGCGAGCTGGGGGCGGTGGAGGAGGACGATGCGGGGAAGCAGAACGAGGCGAACCAGCTGGCGCATGCGCAGCAGAGGGTCCTGAGCCTGCTGGAGCAGCAGCAGGCGGTGCTGCTTGCGGAGGCGACGATGCAGCAGGAGGGGATGGGGAGTGGATCTGTGAATGGAAATGGCGTGCAGGAGGAGAGCATGGAGAGTTTGGCGGCGCTCCTGCAGGCGCTCCAGGAGGAGCAGAGGAAGAGGCAGGATCTGGTGCAGGAGTATGCGGGTGCCTTGGCGGATAAAGGGGTTGGGGACAAGGCGGATGTGTATAGGAGACTCACCGCGAAGTGTCTAGGGCTTAGGGAGGGGGAGGTGGATGAACGGCTGGATGGGCTGCTGAGTGTGCTGGAGGAGGATGGTGGTGGTGATGAGTAGGGGATGGTGTGGGGAAGAGAGGAGGTGGGGGAGGATATACGAATGTTGGGAGTGACGATGATGAGACACGGCCAGAAAGTTCCCAGGGGAAAAGATGGGAGGAGAGATGAGAATGAGCGGCGATATGTCTGCATTCTGGCGTTGGTCACTGGAGGAGGAGCAGCAAGCTGTAGGAGTCACGGCGTCATTGGAACCTTTGTCAGAGTATCGCGGTTATCTGTGGAGGACTACGGAGGATGATGGGATCGAGTTATGAGGATGGTAGGCAGGCGCTGATGCGACAGGTGGCGGACGCCTGTTTGAAGGTGTCTTATCTTACTCTTCGAATTGCAATCATGTGGGATACACAGGGCGCATGCTGAGTAGCGTAGCTTCCACAAGGACAGATAGCAGAATGTGATTATGTCGGCCCAGCCGCGGAGAGCAAGGCCGGTTCTTTCTGTCTTAGTCGGCGCAGCAGTCCCGGAGTAGGTCTCTCAGGAATGCGTTGAGGCATATGGCGTATGGGAGCTTGCGAAATGGCGGCTATGGCTCAAGATATGTACGACGTATGTATGTATCTACGTATGTATCTTGAGTCGAGCGTGGGTGATCGGTGTGTCGTAATAAGTATTGTCCGCGGCAGATCCGAGGAGTAATGGTGCTCGCTGTATTTCGACGTGTCAGTTTCTTCTTTCGTTAGCTACACGTCTAGAAGAACGGTTTGGTATGTATTCGGTATGTATTCAGGCTGAATGCCAACAGAGTGATTTGTTTATAATCAGTGCTGTTTAAGCTTGGCAGCTTAGCAATTGCTCATCAGATCAGAGGGATGAATAAGGCTTAAGAGGGTGCTGACTGTGCACTTGAGCTTCACAAATCATACTTTATACTTTATATAGCCTTACGCTTAATGGTATTCACAGAGATATACATACTTCGTACATGGATGGCATGGCGCGTATATGGTGGGAGATGCTCCGTAAATGCTCCGGAATGGCCGTATCGGAGGGCCCAACCCCACCAAAAAGGAAAAAGTTAGTAAACAGGCTAATGGCTTAGATTCCGGCACTTCTTACTTGTCCGGCCGTTCTCCCATTGAAGATTACCTCATCATCGTGGTCGTCGGATGGCCGTTATTATATATTTACTTTCACACGGTCTCCCCCACGCTGCCATCTGTGGCTGTCAGTAGTGAGTGAGTGTCTTACGAGTGCCTTACGAGTGCCTTACGAGTGCCTTACTCATCTAGGTAGTACTTTGTAGCACTGTTCACCCCCCACCCCAACCAACATTTCAGCCTGAAACTTCCTCCCTCCTCCGTCCTCCGTCCTCCATCTCTCTTCAGTTATCACCAGCTTCTTCCGTCTTCCTCCCCAACTCTGAAGAATCCTCTCCATAATACCATAATTCTTAAAATCGCAATCATGGGTTACACAGATGTTGACTGGCTGGCCATCAACACCATCCGTACCTTGAGTGTGAGTTCCAACTCCCCTCCCCCCCTCCCCCAAAAATTCCCCCACTACTCGTTGTGCACATACCCCGCCGTCATCATCATCATCATCAGAAACTCTCAACAGCTCAACCACCAGCGCAAAATGCCCAAGAACTACGACCGATGGCAAGAATCAGAGGAGAGAACAGAGTACTGATGAGATGCATTTTTCCAGATCGATGCGACCTTCCACGCCAACTCGGGCCATCCTGGCGCTCCCATGGGATTGGCCCCAGCGGCCCACGTCCTCTTCAACAGGATCATGAACTACAACCCAAAGAACCCAAAATGGATCAACCGCGATAGATTCGTCCTTTCTAACGGCCATGCATGCATGCTTCAATATGCCGCTCTACATCTTGCCGGCTATGCTCTCACGATCGATGACCTCAAGAACTTCAGACACATCGACAGCATCACCCCAGGTCACCCGGAATCCCACGACACTCCAGGTATCGAGGTCACCACTGGTCCTCTTGGCCAAGGTTTCGCCAATTCAGTTGGCCTGGCCATCGCTCAACACCACGAATCTGCCGAGTTCAACAGACCAGGATTTGAGCTGATCAACAACCACACGTATGTTGTCATGGGTGATGGATGCCACATGGAGGGTGTTGCCAGCGAGGCTGCTTCCCTTGCCGGTCATCTGCAATTGGGCAACTTGATCGCCATTTACGACGACAACCATATTTCCATTGATGGTAACATCAACTGTGCATTCACCGAGGATGTCAACAAGAGGATGGAGGCATATGGATGGCACGTTGAGACCGTTGGCGATGGAGACCACGACTTGGTGTCGATCGAGGCGGCTATCAAGAAGTGCCAATCTGTCAAGGATAAGCCATCTATGATCAAGCTCCGCACGACCATTGGATTCGGCTCCAAGCTCGAGGGAACCGGTGGTGTTCACGGTTCACCACTCAAGAAGGATGATATCATCCAAGTCAAGGAGAAGTTCCGCTTCAACCCAGAGGAGACCTTCGCCGTCCCACAAGCTGTGTACGATTTGTACCACAAGAAGAGCTCCGAGGGTGCAGCTCTCGAGGCAGAGTGGAACCAGCTCTTGGAGAAATACTCCGCAGAGTACAGCGCCGAGGCTGCCGACCTCAAGCGTCGTCTCACCGGCAAGCTGCCAGAGGGATGGGAGAAGAGCCTTCCAGTCTACACCCCAGAGGACAAGCCTGTTGCGTCGAGAAAGCTGTCCGAGATTGTCCTCGGTAAGATCCACTCTGTCATCCCAGAGTTGATCGGAGGATCTGCAGATTTGACCGCCTCCAACTTGACCAGGTGGAAGGATGCTGTTGACTTCCAGCCACCATCAACTGGCCTCGGTGACTGGAGCGGACGTTACATCAGATATGGTGTCCGTGAGCACGCCATGGGTGCCATCATGAACGGCCTCGCCGCATACGGATCCCTCATCCCATACTCAGGAACCTTCTTGAACTTCGTCTCCTACGCCGCCGGCGCCGTCCGTCTCTCCGCTCTCTCCCAAGTCCGCGTCATCTGGGTCGCCACCCACGACTCCATCGGACTTGGTGAGGATGGACCAACCCATCAGCCCATCGAGACCCTCGCACATTTCCGTGCTCTGCCAAACTGCATGGTCTGGCGCCCAGCTGACGGAAACGAGACCAGCGCTGCATACTACATCGCCCTCACCTCCCAGCACACCCCATCCATCATCGCCCTCTCCCGCCAAGACCTTCCTCAACTCCAGAACTCCACCATCCAGTCCGCCATCAAGGGCGGTTACATCGTGCATGATGAGGAGAAGGCCGACATTATCCTAGTTTCCACTGGATCCGAGGTCGGCATCTGCGTTGATACCGTCGCGCTCCTGAAGGAGAAGCACAACATTTCCGCCAAGGTCGTCTCCATCCCTTGCTTCGAGGTCTTTGACCTTCAGTCCAAGGAGTACAGACTCAGTGTCCTCCCAGATGGCATTCCATCCATGTCCGTCGAGGCCATGTCCACCATGGGCTGGGAGAGATACACCCACGAGCAGTTCGGTCTCAACAGATTCGGTGCCTCGGGTGCGTACAAGGATGTTTACAAGGTAAGATAAGATTATGCATCTCTTGCGTTCCCCTCGACAGTGCTGACGCGATCTACAGAAGTTCGAGTTCACCCCAGAAGGCATCGCCAAGCGCGCCGTCGCCACCGTCGATTTCTGGAAGGACGTCCCCAACATCCGCTCCCCACTCAACCGTGCTTTCCAGCAGCTGCTCTAGGCTAGTCCGATGTGGATGTCGGGATGTCGGGAGGATGTAGAGCAGAGTTGCAGGAAAAGTATCTGGAATCCTCGTATTTGTTTACGGCTAGCTCCTTGGGTTTTCGTTATAGAGAGACTATGCACACCAAGATTTCTATAGACCGTGATTGCCCCTTCGTCCCCGTGACTGTCTGATTGCCCAGTGGAGATCCTCTGGATCATATAATGCATCTTGTCATGGTGGTCACGAGCAGGGCTTTCCATTTTGTGTTGTGCTGATCTCATGACCTATGCGATTTTGATGATCACTGTGGTCGGATCGGATCTGATGTAACGTCTAGTATACATGTAAAGGAAAGCAGTGGCCAGGTACAATAGTGGCACGCCATAATGTAATGTTCTCCTCCGTAATGCAAAGCAAAGCAATGGCCATATGCACTACCTACTGGTAATAATGCAATGTCCTGCGTACTCCACAATCCGTAATAAAGCTTTAATCAAACAAAGTGAAGACGCCCGACACCATCGCTAAGTCAGATCCCTCATGCCACCCATCCCTTCGCACCCGGAAATGCAAGACCATACGCCGAGAACAACATTCGCAGACCCCCAGATCGACAGCGACTCAAGCAGGCGCGCCAGGGCCAGAAGCAGCGCCCGGCCCGGAGAGATTGCTCGCAGCAAGCGTAGCAGCCAACGCATCGGCGACATCCTCCGCACCGCCCTCGGCCGCCTGCTTGGCCGCCAGGTCCTCCTTGAGCCTCTTCTCCTCCTGCACGCGCACGAGCCTCTTCTTCTCCTCGGGATCGACGACGTCGTCGTCGTCGCTGAACTCGGAGTCGTCACTGGGCAGCTCGAACAGCGCGACGCGCTTCCAGCCGCGCGCGTGCTGGCGCAGCGACACGATCTCGGTGCGCAGCTCCATCACGAGGTCGCTGCCGTCCCAGGCCCGCCGGAACTTGCGCATGTGCTCCATGCCGCGCGCCGCCGAGGCCTGCATGTCGGTGATGCGAGCGCGCAGCTCGAGGTTCTCGGCGCGCTCGGCGGCGAGCTGGTCGCGGTAGGAGCGGTGCCAGGTGCACATGTCCAGCGTGGTCTTGAGCTTGTAGGCGTGGGCCATATCGAGGAAGTTGCCGACGGCGCCGGCGTATTGGTGGCAGAGGTCCTTGTAGGCGGCTTCCTCGTGGGTGGCGTGCTCTAGAGCCTTACGGAGACGGCTGTTCTCTTCTTCGAGGTTCTTGGTGGACGCTGAAGATGGGTTAGACATGTAGTAAGGGGTATGAAGGTGATGAGGTGGGCTTACCATCGAGCTCCTGGGAAACTGAAGCAATGACCTCGTCCGTGGTAAGGTTCTCATCAATGGCACGCTGACGGACCTGTCCAGCTGCAGCAACAATGCGCTCGGTGCGGGCCTGGTTCTCGGCGAGCTGGTTATGAAGGTCCTCAACCAAGTTGTAGATGATGTTGAGATCGGCCTGGTGGCCAGCAGGAGTGGGAACGCTGGCCATCATCCCAGGCATACCTCCGCCGCCGCCATTGACGCCATTGGTGTAATTCATGCCCTGGGATGGAGAGGGGGCTTGACGAGGGCCCGGACCTGAACCCATCTGAGGAGAGTCGAGATAGTTCTGGTAACTCATGGTGTCTGGAGATTCTCCGACTCTAAATCTGCCCGAGTGCGATTGAGGCGACTGTTCTGGAGCTCTCGCAAACTAGGCGAGGCAGATTGTGTAGGGATAATTGGCAATTGAACTCTAATTCCAGAAGACTCGGCATCAAGGACTGGTGTATCGAGTGGCAGCTCAGGGCGAGTGCTGAGAGCTCTGGGCGCGTCGTCGCCGCCCGCCTTGTCGCTGTACGGGTTCATGTTGTTCCGTTCCGGCTCCAAAGGTTGACCTTGCACCAGAGAGTGTATATCGAGTCAGTTCGAACTTGGTCTACAAACAATGTGGAAGATGTGAGAAATTTGCTGAGAAAGTAGACGTGAGGCATTGAAGAGATAGCAACAAGTTGCCAGACCTGTTGTTATTGTTTATGGGAGCACCTTCCACAGTTGTCATAAAGAAGTTAGGCATTTACGGCTCAACACATTGTGCATTGCCAGTGAGACTTCCAGCGACAGCGACTCTCACGAACTCGAAGCATGACAACAAGGTTTTTTTTCCTTAAAAATAGGACATAATTTGTAGATTTTAATAAGCATATATATATATATATATATATATATATGGATCTATATATTATGGTGTTACCTATTATGTAGCACAAGGCTAGTTTCATAAACCTCGTGAAGTTATACCAAGCAAATGGCTTCGCATGGATCTCTGCACACAGACAACATGCAGTTTCTTTACTTAGACATGATTTTTTTGATTCGAGAGTTGCTCGTCTTCAGCTATTTTTGAAGAGAGCTTCTACCTTCTTGCCTTGATCTAAGAAATCGACCTCCATCTCACTATTCTCCGGACTCTCAGGAGCTTCCAAGCCTTCCAATCGGCCTTTGACTCTGGCCATCAACATCCTCATCTTCTGCAACTCCGCCTCCACTTCCCCATCTCTGGTGCATAGATTTTCCTGGACATTCTCCTTCACATTTTCAAATGGTGTCAGCCCTTCCTTCAATGCTTTGTACCTGGCAACTCTTTCTTTCAACTCCTTTCGTCGTTCATTCAGGTCCTTCAGATGTGCAGACAATTCTGCGAAACGCTCCGCTTCTGCAGGTAGACTCTGTGCTTCGTCGTCGTCCTCCCAAGCTTCAGGAATATTGCTTATATTGAGATCCGCAGCTATACAGAATCAGTGTTTCGCCTCTCATTTTCATTCACGCATGAATCGCACTGACAGAAATCCATCCCTATTTCCAATCTTCCCTCAGCACTTTCCCCGTTGATATCCCTCTCCCCTGCCATCCAGTACAGCGCGTCAATCTGCTCTGCGACATGTCGTTGCGCTTGCGAAGAGTACACAAGTTTGGAGTGCTCTTGTATCCTGGCATTGAGCTGATAAAGAGCTTCATCAATGGCTTTCTGACGGATGGTCTGGTCTTCGTCGGCTGGGCGATAATTCGGTGGGATTCTCAGTGGTGCTGAGAGAGCTTGGATTTGGGAGCGCAAGAAGGCAAGCTTGAGGTCGAGGATTGTGGGAACTGGCGTTGCAGACATTTTGACTGTTGATTGCGGGATTGGCAATAGATATTGCGCTTTGTGATATATCGAGTATCTTGATGTCGGTTCTGATTGCGGCTCATACGAAATAGATTATCTGTACAGAGACGCCCTTATATCCTCAATTCTCAATTATTGGGAGACGCGCCGTGTCCCGTGAGCGTCGTGAGCGTGGGACGTACCAAGTGTCATGTGACATAGAGGGGGGCACTCCGAAATAGCTGAAATTACAGAATTGCCGATTGGTGAACGACGGACCTCGGCTTTTTCGAGGTTGTGGAGATGTTTCCCCAGATTCGGACCCCAAATCCCCGACATTTTTGGGGTTGCCCACCTATCTTGCCATAGACGAGTAAGTTCGCAGCTGTAGGTACTGATTGACAGACCACTGCGGGTTCCTCGGTTTGGCCCATTTCCCTATTTCTCTGCTTTCCTCCTGCCTTCTCCTTTCTTTTATTTTCTCATCCGGTTCTCCTCATCCCGTTCTCCTCCAATTCACTCTCCCATCCGCCCATCTCCAATCCTCTCATCGCCTTGCCATCTCCATCATCATGTCTCAACCAGCGCTCACTCGTGCGGAGGTCGCCAAGCATAACACGGAGGACTCGACGTGGTTCATCATTGATCACAAAGTCTACGATGTTACCGATTTCCTCGATGCCCATCCAGGTGGAGAGTACGTGCTGAAGGAAGTCGCCGGTCAAGACGCCACCGAAGTCTTCTACAACCTCCACCGTCAAGAAGTCCTCCAAAAATACAGCAACCTCTGCATCGGTGTCGTCGAGGGCGAGAAGCCTGAAATCCTCGAAATGCTGCCCGGCGACCTCAGCCCAGTGCCCTATGCCGAGCCAACATGGTTGACTCCGCAATTCAGCAGCCCATACTACAACGACTCCCATCGCCGTCTACAGAAGGCAATGCGTGAATTCGTCGACAAATATGTCACACCAGAAGCCCAAGAAGCCGAGAGGACCGGCGCACACATCAGCCAAGGGCTCATCGACCGCATGTCCAAAGCCGGCCTCCTACATATGCGCATCGGACCTGGCAAGCATCTCCACGGCGTGGAGATCCTCGGCGGCGTCGTCAAGGGCGAGGAGTTCGACTACTTCCATGACTCGATTGTCTCCCAAGAGCTCGTGCGGGCAAACGCGCGCGGCTTCCAAGACGGCAACATGGCCGGCATGACCATCTCCCTAACCGCCGTCCTCCAATTCGCCAACAACGAAGCCTGGAAGAACAGAATCGCATCCGAGGTCTTCAGCGGTAAGAAGAAGATCTGCCTCGCCATCACCGAGGCCTTCGCCGGCTCCGACGTCGCCGGCGTCCGCACCACCGCCGTCAAGACCCCAGACGGAAAGCACTACATCATCAACGGCACCAAGAAATGGATCACCAACGGCGTCTGGTGCGACTACTTCGTCACCGGCTGCAAGACCGACAAGGGCCTCTCGGTGATCCTGATCGAGCGCGGTCCCGGCGTCGAGACCAAGGCCATCAAGACCTCCTACTCCCCCGCCGCAGGCACGACCTTCATCACCTTCGACAACGTGAAGGTGCCCGTCGAGAACCTCCTCGGCGTCGAGAACAAGGGCATCCACGTCATCCTGTCGAACTTTAACCACGAGCGCTGGATGATGGTCAACGGGTCGATCCGCGCGGCGCGCACCGTCACCGAGGAGTGCATGAAGTGGGCGAACCAGCGCATCGTCTTCGGCAAGAAGCTGAACGAGCAGCCGGTCATCCGCGCGAAGCTGGCCAAGATGATCGCGCATGTGGAGGCCAACCAGGCGTATTTGGAGAACATCACCTATCAGATGACCAAGATGCCGTATGCGGACCAGGCCAAGTATCTCGCGGGTCCGATCGGCCTTCTGAAGATGTTTGCGACTCGCTCGGCGCACGAGATCGCCGACGAGGCGGTTCAGATCTTTGGCGGCAGAGGCTTGACGCAGACGGGCATGGGTCGGAATATCGAGATGTTCAACCGGACGTACAAGTTTGATGCTATTCTGGGAGGTGCGGAGGAGGTCTTGGGTGATCTGGGCGTGAGGCAGGCGATGAAGCAGATGCCGAAGAGTGTGCTGTAAATCGGAGATGATTTGATGAGAGGTCGAGGACACGCTGTCGAGCGAGCGAAGTCGAAGGCACGTTATAGATGCATCTCTGATAGATTGTATGATTGTTTTGAGCGGATATAGCTACATATAGGAGGCAATTAGTATCATATCACGGACCAACAAATAATGCTCGTTGCTATTGCTATAGATTCGCCATTCTTTCTAACTCTATTATTTTCCTAATTTCTTCATGGCTGTGAGTTCTGCCCAGTGCCATCAACCACTCTCAACCATTCCCACTCCTTCTCACCGCCTCCACTCCGCAACCACCATCAGCACGTCTCTCCCCACTGCCAATTAGGAAAAAAAAAATGGATATTGGATAGAATATTTTCAACTTCCTCCCAACTCTAACAATCACCATTACTCCAAACAGTGCCCTCACCAGGCAATCAGCAATGGCATCTCACCAAAATTCCCAGCACTGGTGAAAAGCAGCTCGCCAAATATGAATTGCCGTGGCTGTGAATGCGAATCAATGTCTTATTTCGTTTGCTCGCAGGATACGTCGTACGTCTTTTGGTATCAAGCCATATCAATCAGCCTTGCATCGTCACTGCTGCCTCTGCTGCTGCTGCTGCTGCTGCTGCTGCTGCTGCTGCGTTCTCGAAAGCCCGTCTCGCCCCGTCCCTATCGTCACCATGGATTCCCGATATGCTAGTGTCAAAAACCAATATCGTATTGTGAAGAAGGAAGATTTCGTAACTCATAACTGGACAATATCCGTATCTCATAAAACATGAAGCAAATGTCATCAATCATCTCTCATCTCATAACTCATGTCACGCGCCCACCGCTCAATGCCCAGCTCACAAGCCGACGCATCCACTACCCCCCCATGTCCTGTGTACCCCCTTTCAAACCAGCGGGAGCAGACAGCCGTATAACTAATAACTACCAACACCTACGAAGCAAGAGCGCCAGCCAACAAACAACCCTCTACCGAAAAATCATCAGCGGAACCAACATCCCCTTCTGCATCCCCACCATGCCCTCGCCCATAGCCCTCACGCCCGACCCGACGCCACCACCACCACCACCACCACCCGTCATCCTCATATTCATCTGCACCTGCCTCTGCAGCGGCGCCTCAGCGCGCTCAGCCACCCTGGCCCTCTCGCCGAACTGCCGCCCCAGCCTCTGCAGAACCGCTTCGCGCGCCTGCCGCAGCGCACACATGCGCTTCTCCGCGTCCTCGACCAGCTCCTGGCGCGCGGCTTCTTGGGGGAGGTTCCGCTGCACGCCTTGGATAGATAGGTCGAGTGGGGGAGGCAGCATGGGAGTGGGGGCGGGACGGCGGGTCTCGGCCAGAGCCATCGTTGAAGGCCACGGCGTGTTGGGCGGCTGGGGCGAGTGTGGCGCGCGTGGTGGTGGTGCGCGGATGGGCGAGGGAGGGGAGCGCCGGAGCGGATGCTGGTCCTTCGCCGACGCCGTGCGCTTTTCGGGCGTGAAACGGGTCGCTGGCAGAAGTGGGCTGGGTCTCGTCGACTGCGTCGGCGTCGCTGCTCTCGGCGGCGTCGGGGTCCTCCTGGGAGGGGTGTACGTCGCCGGTTGCAATAGTGTGGGTTCTGGTTGTGAGAGTTCGGGCACCGCGGCTAGACGAGGGATCGGTGGCATTTCACGATTATAGAACGGCGTAGGTAAGATGGGATCGGATATCGCAAGGCCAATGGTACTTGGGCTATACTCATGATGCAGGAAGCGAGAGAAGAATGTGCTTTGTGAAGCTTCCTTCTTCAGTCGGTCGATAAGATGCGATGCTTGGTGACGGAGGGTAGGTGGCGCTGGAGGCGTAACAGGACGACGGTGGACACGGCGACGTTTTCGGACACGGCGCTTATGAAGGTGTGTGTTAGACGGCATTGCTCCAGGCTCGCCCTCGACGTAGAGGTCTGAACTATGGTGAAGGTCATAGCCCTCCCAGACATCGGCATCCACGTTACTGCTAGGCATGGAGCATGAACTGAGATCAGAGCCTGACCCGCTGTGCCGTGCTTCCCAGGTGCCTTCTTTGCTGCTCATCTGGTTCAATGGCTCCAGTGCTTCGTCCCATGTGCCAGAGGTGAGGATTACGTTATCGAAGTCGATGGAGCGGAGACTGCTGCCATGCCTGCTGACAAGAGTAGACACTTGCTCCGCAGCAACATGAGTATTTCTCACAGACAGACGACGTAAATGGGGAAAGTGAAGTGGTGCAGGAGATGGGGTAGCTGGTAGAGGCGACATTGGCGATGTGATTTCCGCAAAGAGCTTTGCCGCCGAGCTTGGTGAGGATGGGCGACTGGAATTATTGCGCAAAGTCAATGGACAAGGGCCACGTTGGCCGTACCAATGGAAGGTGAGCTTTTTGACATTGCCGGAGAAGGTTCGGAGATAGTTGGTGAGAAGCTTGAGATGGTCGGTATGCGAGCTCTCGAAGGGCCAAGCATCGATTGAGAGCTTCAGATTACGAATCTGTCGCCAGCGGCGCAATGCGGATGGAGATGCTCCAAAGTTTGGCGTAGGATGGAGGTATAGCAATGCAGCGGGATGAACGGCCAAGGACAACTTCTCCAGACGCGCAAGATCTGCTCGCTCAATTGCAATGCGAAGACTGATGAGCGCATAGTCGACCGCAGAACGGCGGTAGCGTTGGCATGGTTCCTGATCTGGGCACGAGACGCTGATGTGGCGCAGATTTGGCATGCAGCACAATGCACGAATGAATGCAGGAACATTGGTAGCTGCATGAAAGATTGGAGGGTACTGTTGTGTGAGATAATCACCGAGTTCTTGGGTCCCATACTTCGGTCGTTCGATCTCTGAAGCAAGCGATGTGTGCGGGGTATATAGGAAGTTGACTTCTCGGCCAGTGACGGGATTGAGGAGCGGTGGAAGGAAAGTCGACTCGGTATGTGGCATTGAGAAGGTGAGATGCTCGATGTGATGTCCAATGCGACCCAGAGCCTCAAGTCGGGACGGCCGTGATAAGGCACTCGGAGTGAAGGTCAGACGAATCCGAGCAAAGAGTGGCCTCGTGACGACGTTCGAAAAGGCCGAGCTCGTCAGGCGAAGAGCACAGAGAGCATCGTCGTCCATCTGAGAGAGAAGTCTCTTCCGAAGCTTCTCATCTCGACAAGCCTGGAGGAGGGGTGGGTTGAAATCGGCCATGGCTCAGGCACAGCTCGACCCAAAATGAGGCCAAATGCGGGGATTGGCCGACAATGCAGCAGAAGCAGAAGGCTGAATTAATGAAGAGTGGAGATTTGCAGTGAGATGTGAGAATATTGAGTTCAAGTACGTAGAGAGCAGTGCATGATCAGACGAGACATGAGAAGATTAGAGTGAAGCCGTGGCAATGCTCATTGAGTCGGTCAACAACACAATGGATGAGATAAATGAGAATAATATGGCGATTGAGAGACTGAAAGATGGGACCACAAGAGACCACCCATACTATTACCGGGAGCATCGACGTGCCTCATTATATTCAGGCATCGCATCACCTCACCTCACCTCCCATCGCCGTTGACGAAAATGAAAATGGCTCAAAACAAAGCCAAAGCCAAAGAAAATTGTGACTTCCGCTCGTGAGTCATTGTCGTGAAGGTCTAGAGGAAGTGTGCATTAGGGTGTGTTGAGGTGTTCCCGCTGCTGCACCTCAACGCGACTGTGTCGCGAACGCGGCGGACGTGATGGGATTTCGTAGACGCGTAGACGCGACCGAGGCGACACAGGCGCTGACTGGGCCATGATGGAGGGTGAAAAGAGGATGGCTGTGGTGGTTGTGTTGTAGGTTCTGTAAGTGTATGTGCTGTGGGTTCTGTGGGATGGTGCTATGTCCCTACGAAGTACCATGCGTGCATGCTGCGTGCATGCTGCATCTCGTGCACTGTGCATCAGGAGGAGAAAGCGTGTTTTGTTTCGTGAAGCTGCAGCTCTTGGCGAGACGACACGATGTTTCGAGGCGGTTGTCCACAGGCCAATCACCGGACTTGAGCTTGAAACAGATAACAGCCTCGGTTACGGATAGAACGATGGAAGATGGCAAGCTTTGTCGCGAAACAGGCGCGTTGGAGGCGCGTAGATATCACATCAGCCGCATCTCTCATCAGACGCATCTCGATCTCGAGTCTGCTTGGGGCAGGCCGCAGCGATGCGACCCAGCCAGAGCGGAGGACAGCTTCTGTGCAGCACGAATCTTAACCTCAATGCGAGCATGAGCATTTGGCAAGCTGGGTTGGAGTTGGCGGCGATGTAGCTTGGCTTTCTTATAATCATGTAGCACCCTAAAGCTAGTGTCCTAAACTCCGTTTATGAAACACCAACGCATATTCTATCGCCGCTTAGACGACATCGAGATGTTTAAGGAGTAGTTGAGAGTGGGCTTTTTATCTCCTCCTTCACCCCCATCCTTTCTCTGTACACTTCTTCCACTACCAACCAATCTACGGATTCAACTCAAATTATACACAACCACCGCAACAACCCAAATCAACTCATTGATCGATGCCAGACTGCAAGAACTGTGGCAGATGGCCGTGGCATCGCCAACCCAGCTGACCGAGGCAGAACTCGACGAAGCCCAGCGCCAAACCCGCAAACCCGGCGAGACGCGGGCATTAATCAGACGAAGAAGCTGTCTTTGCAGGATGGGGAAGTGATTGATGAAGATGATGTTGCAGCGCTGCGAGAGTGAGTCTGGCTCAATTGTTTATAGATTTTTCATCTTTTCTATTAGAACTTTCCAAGCGAAGAAGACTCAGCTCTCCTCCGGCATTCTGAGCAATACCTTCCTCCTCTTCACCCGCGTCCGCAGCGCGATACCTTGACGACCCCGCACGGGCAAATCAACATGTCTCCTGGATCTGGGCATATGATGCCAACTTCGCGTCTGGCGATCCACGGTCCTCAAAAGTCAGTGAAGAGAGGTGTGAAGGCGGGTGCAGGTCAACTCAACTCCCTGTTCACCTGGTTCTATGCACTTCGCCCCGAGGAAAGGTACAGCATGTTCGAACTGTGGGAGAAGGCGCAGAGACAGCCGCAGAAAGCGTGGGATGTGTCTACGGACTCGGGCGTGTCTCGTGGACCACTTGTATTATTGGAGCTCGGAACGGTATATCCATTCGATACCTACGAACTGGAGAAGGAGGAGGGAATGATGATACCTTTTTGGTGCTGATAGGCAGGTGTGGTGGTTATTGTTTTATGTTTCCTAAGACATCATAGGGGAAATAGTATACAAATAAATCTCAAGAATCCTAAATGCCTATTTTCAAAACTTTCTTGGCTGGTCAAAGAACACGTTGCTGCTCACGAAGGGCTGAAGGCTCTCAGATTGAAACGAGCATTTTCAGCTGCCGTTTGTAACTGATCGAGCACATCGAGAATGGCTCGCGCTATCCCAGCTGTTGCCCCGTCACCCGACGCTGCTACTCTCGTCCATGTATGATGTCGTCCTCAACGACGCGATGTGTTCAAAAACCCAATTCTGGTTAAAGCAAATCATCCGTGTGGCCCAGAGCCCCATCCCTCATTAATTAGACTTTATAAAACATCTAAGTTTAAGAAAGCTACCTTACTATTTATAATAAGCCTACTACTTAGATCTATTCCTCTTTATCCCCCTTTACATAATAGAGCACGCATCTATCTAAAGACTTAATATAAGAAGCCTTAATAAAGATCCTACCCTTTAAGACTATATAAAGTCCTCATTCTGACCTTACTAAGGACAAGAGTTTATACTCCTGGAACAGTCACATGGTCATTTCTGACTTCTGGCATAGTTCCCAAGACTACAAGCTCCAAGATTGAAGCCGCGGTCTGGAGTTCCAAGATATGCTCGACTACGGCGCGTTGGCGGCATGAAGAGTTTGAGAAAGCAAATGTGAGTATAATGTTTATCAACCCAGGAGGGCACAGCGTCCTCACGTGCTATCTCTGTAAATGTTGAGTTTCCACAGTCTCCAGGGTCTCCAGGGTCTGCGAGAGTATATCTGAAGCTAGTTCCAGTTCTCCGTTTCTTCCACTTGGATATGCGTATGACATAGGGATGAGAATTATGGGATTCCCATCCTCATCAGTGCCCAGATTAACATTATAAATTTTAGAGGAGCTGTTGCGTTTGAAAAGTGCATGGATGTACGTCTGCGGACTCGAGAGTGTTCAAAATGAATTGTCGTGCGATAAGGAACGCCTTTCCCTTTCCCTTTCCCTTTCCCTTTCCCTTTCCCATGAGATATGAAATGTGAAATATGTACTTTCGGAGAATACGATCAGGTTTCTGCATAAAAGTATTCTTGTTAGTGAAGTGGTGAAGCTAGCCATGCCGCTATACATACAGGGAGGGTCAAGTAGAGGTGACAGCGTGAGTGACAGAGTGACAGAGTGACAGAGTGACAGAGTGACAGCTGGGTAAGCCCGGTCAGGTACCAAGTGCACTAGCAGCACTAGCGATTTCTACCCCTGAAAAATTGCTTGATCCAGCTTCCACGCCTCCACTGTTCCACATGGCAAGCTTCCATGTTGCCCAGCTTGGCCTTTTTTACTTGGCGAATTCGCTAGATCGGGGCGTCCGGCCTTCGATCCCCACAAGACGACAGCGTGACAGCGTGTAATCTCCCAGGACTTCTCGCACATGAGGTCTAGAGGTCTAGATCGTCGACGAGGCTCTGCCAAAGAGACGGCGCTACGGCGCTTCCCCAAAATGGAGATTCAGCTTCAATAGTGAGTCGGTCGTTGCTGTATACGAAGTACGCATGGGATACGCATGGAAGTGATAGGTAGACATGATCCATCCACCCACTCGAGGACTCGTCCTCGACATTCTCTTCCAAGAGGGTGAGCGTACATACAATGAATAATAATGAATAAAACCATGTCGTCTCGCCACCTCCCGTCGCGATGGGACAAACTTTCCTTGACAGACTCTGGGACTCACTATCGTTGAAATCAGTCCCTGTCGCCTCACATTCGTTGACTGCCTCACATTCGTTCATCATTCGATTCTATCGTTCCCGACCATGAAGCACGCTCTTGCCGTGCTGACCGGCTTCGCCTGGGTACAGCTGGCCGTCGCCACCTGCGATCGGAGCAACGACTGCTTCAGAGGTATGGATTCTACTGCTCCGGTACAACCGTATAAACAGCACGCTGACCGAGTTGTCGTCGGATAGCCATCGCTGCCCCTGGCCCTGGGAGGGCAAACGGCCTCGAAGATTGTTCCTCGTTGCTCGCCGTGCCGACAGGTCCCCTGAAGGTGCCCCGGTCGATCCAGACTTCGTCTGCGTACCCCGACTATGCCTCAGCTTGCTCGTCCTGGGAGGAATACGTGTCTGCATGTCGATGCGCCGGCGTCGTCCCGGCTGCCATTACGGTTGGAAGTACTAACGTACGTTCATTCCTTCCCTGCTGACACGCGCTTCGCTTCCAATTGACGGATGAATTCTAATCTTGATTTCCGGCGTAGACATCGATCGTCTCAGTCGAGCCGACGACCACTAGCACGATAACCATCACGCACGTCGTGCTCACGGATTGTGAGACTGGACTTGCGAGTAGTACCTCGGAACCGAGCACTACTTCAGAAGCAAGCAGCGCTTCGGAATCAAGCAGCAGCAGCGAGACTGGACTCACGAGCACTACTTCAGAAGCGAGCACTACTTCGGAGACAACTACTTTAGAGGTGAGCAGCACTTCAGCAGAGAGTGGCACTTCAGAGACAAGCACTACTTCAAAGACAAGTACTACTTCGGAGGCGAGCACTACTTCGGAGACAACTACTTCAGAGGCAAGCACTACGTCGATAGAAACGAGCAGCACTTATTCAGAGAGTACCACTTCTTCGGAAAGTACCACTTCATCAGAGAGTATCACTGCTTCATCAGAATTGGCTGAACCTACGACTACCACTTCTTCAGAAAGTACCACTTCATTAGAAAGTTCCACTACTTCATCAGAGCCTGCCAGCACCACTTCATCAGAAGATAATACTACTTCATCAGAATTGGCTGAACCTACGACTACCACTTCTTCAGAAAGTACCACTTCATTAGAAAGTTCCACTACTTCATCAGAGCCTGCCAGCACCACTTCATCAGAAGATACTACTACTTCATCAGAGCCGGCCAGCACCAGCGGGATTGAACCAACAAATACAGAATCTTCATCCTCAAGTACCTCGAGTGAATTACTAAGCACGACATCAGAGCCAACCAGCACGACGGAGAATTCTAGCTCGAGCACAACATCTACATCAACGGCGGTGGTGGCCTCGTGTATATCCACCTCCGGCCCTTTTAAGGCTGTGGCTACACAGTACAATGCCAGCCCGCTGTACATATACGCCAACTTGCTCAATGGTCTTACCGGCGGTATCTTCTGGCAAGCGGGCTCGTCGTCCACATCCCCCACAGTCCAGAACAAGTACATCTGGGCCCTGGACAGCGATAGCAACCTGGTCCTTGCCAACGCTGTCCCGCCCTACTCATACGTGTACATGGCTTATATCTCGACTGCTACGACGGGTAGCAACTGGCCGCAGGTCAACACCAAGGCGGCTGTCATGAGTTCGATCAACAACGGGGCCAAGATCGCTATCGTCAAGGGCTGCATCGACTCCGTCACGGGAGAGCTCACCCTGAACGCCGGCGGCAGGGAAAGCATTATGTGGTGCGGCGCCGAGATGTGGATGTCGTACGGCAACGGCGAGGACATTAACCGCGGCGTCTGTACCCGCATGTACCCCACGGTTGTCCCTGTTTGATCGATTCATTACCTAGGTCTGATGTTGGAATAATGGTACCTGGCGTATTAATAATTGTAAGTATTAGCTAGCGATAAGCAAGGCGCCTTTCGTCGTCGCGTACTATGCTATTCATTATATATCGATTGCTGTATAGACGCTTCCCAAATAACACTTATAGCCTCCCGCTAGTAAAGGAGGTTCTTTTTGCAGAAACGCATGAACTAGGTTACCGTCGTGTTGTGAATACGGCTTCTGCTCTGCTCTGAATAGTGCACGAGGTGGCAGCGAAGCATATCGGACGTCGTCGCCACTGCTAGACAACTAGCTGTTTGTCCCATCTTGTCTATAGCGCTCTGTAGAGTTCTAGACGTGGTGTATGTTTTGCCTCAGGCCCTTGCCCTGTCTCTCCAACATGGACGTCGTTAATCATGTTACATCTATCCTAGGACTCTTGCCACAGAATCCCCTAAAAGCAACCGCCGTGCTTCATTTTTATTTTTAAAATCGCCTACTTCACATTCCCCTCAGTCGTCAGTCGTCGATTTTTCTTCCAGTACGTCATGGCAGCACAAAAGGCCTCGTGCTTCCGCGGCTTCCAACTAATGTTACAACCTTCATCATCGTTTTCTCGTAGGCTCAGGTGTCTACGGCCATCTCTTGCAAGAGCAGTGTCCGGCCGCCCTAGCTCCGAACCGCCCCCCATGATACACGAAGCTATCGACGAAGAAACAATCCCCAACTACAGTCCAAACGACTATTACTCGACGCATCCGGGCCAGGTCCTCCTTAATGACAGGTACCAGACAATCACCAAACTGGGATGGGGGTTTGGTTCCACCGTCTGGCTGGCAGAAGATCTGCGGCGGTATGCCTCTGGCAGACCTCGTCACCCTTTTTTCTCAGCTGGGCTAAGCGTCAGTAGATGCAAAGAGGAGCTCGAGTCTCCTCGTTACGTCGCCGTCAAGATCGGAACCTGCACATATGGCAGCATCGCTGCTGCTGAGCACGAATTGAAGCTCTCCCAGCGCATTGCCGCGGCCAACCCGTCGCATCCTGGCGCCGGCTACATCAGGACTCCGATCGACAACTTCCAGATCGATGGATCCCATGGGACTCACATATGTTTGGTCTATCGCCCCATGAGGGAAACGTTGTATGACCTCCGGAGCCGATTCAAGAACCAGCGATTTCCCCCGCAAATCCTTAAGCTTTATGTGGTTCACCTCTTACAAGGACTCAACTACCTCCATTCCGAATGCCATCTCATTCACACAGGCGAGTCTCAGATATCCTTACGAACAGGCATCCCCCCACTGGCTCTGACTAGCTAATGGGACATATTGTTGAATAGGGACCCGGGGCGGGACCCGGATTCGGAGAATGGTGCATGAGAATTCTCATGCACCGAGCAAACACTCGTTAGCAAACTCACGTAGCAAACACAAATAGCAAACCATATAGCAAACACTCTATTTGTATTCAAATAGAGCTCCATAGGTAGATAGTTTTCATTAATTCAATTCAATCACATTCATTTGGATTCAGTTTCAACACATATTAGACCTTAAAGATGACAATGTCCTGGTCGATTTGGAAAGCGAGTCAGTCCTAGAAAATTTCGTCCAGCAGCAGAGACAAATTCCCCTGCCTCGACATGTTACGGACGATGGCCACGTCACCTATCTGTCACAGAGCGATTTCGGGCCACTTCGAGACTACTTTATCCTTCCAGAGATTGCCGACTTGGACCTCGCACAGTCTGGCGAGGGGTCTATCCGTATTCATCCCGTCCAGCCCCACCGCTATCGCGCACCGGAAGTCATTCTAGGAACCGGATGGTCGTACAGTGCAGATATATGGAATATGGGCGTGTTGGTATGTTCTCTCCATCTTCGTCCTCATGTGTGCTATTTTCGTACCATAGCTCTGACGGTATAGATATGGAATATGATGGAAGGTAAAGATCTATTTACCAACCTTAAGGACGAGCAAGGGCACTACAATGTGCATGCCCATCTTGCGCAGATGATTGCCCTATTGGGCCCACCTCCAACGGCTCTCCTTCAGCGGGAGAGAAGTTTCCGTAAGTTGACGTTTACACCTGAAGTTCAGAACCCCGAAGGACAACCGTGCGGCAACGCATTCCAGTACTTTGGTGGCCCGTTTTTCGATGATAATGGTAAGACTTAAATGCGCCGGCCCTGTCAGAGAGTTTTGCGTATTGACCACCCTTTTCCCACCAGGAGACTTCATCCGCAAGGACTTGATCCCGCGGGACCTCAGGATTGCTGAGACCGTCACGCTTTTCCAGGGAGAGGAAAAACAGCAGTTCCTCGACTTCGTGACCAAAATGCTCCAATGGCAGCCCGAAAAGAGAAGTACAGCCAAGGACCTGCTCGAGGATCCTTTTCTTCAACTGGAGGACGAGGCCGATTGATGTTATGAAAGCAGACATAGAACTTTGATTTGCTGGCTGCGCTATCACCACATTCTACTTGGTATCTTGAGGTAAACAAGCTACTCCATTCTACCAGATGGCATGTCGGCCTAGCACTTCGCTGCTTATCCCAAGGATTCTGTACTGCCCTTCGCTTCTTTGGATAACAATATGGACTCTCAGGATTCGGATCTATGGGATGCATATTGAGATGGACCTAACCGTTCGTATGACCCATATAATCCATATAAGGCATAAAATATGTATCGTTTGGACGATTCTGCCTTGCCATGCTTTGCACGAATTTCTCAGGGGCCCAAGCCAACCCTTCCTCGAAGCAACTCCGCCACTGGATGGATCACACCAGTCATCGTACTTGTCATACTTTTCATGACTTTCCCAGCAACGTAGGAGCAAGCCAAAACATTTGGCATGATCCTTCCTCGGCGTGACTTCGTCGCATGGGGCGGCTCAAGGCAATACAGGGGCATCAAGGTCGTGGGTCGCAACCCAGACTATACCGCCAAAGAGCTCGTACGCATCAGTACTCAGCAGCAAGGACAGCCCAATATACTGCCTACCCATTGCAATCTCGTGCAAACTGCCAGATCTCAAGAAATGGTCGGGCTTGTCAATCATCTACTTGGTATGGAATAGACGTGCTATTAGATTTAGTCATTAGACGGTTGAAGAAGATGTAGTACTGGTCAATATATCTGGTCGTTCTCTGTTTTCTAGTCTCCTGTCTTTCATATGGCACTACACGTCGTTACCCTCATTGATTATAGCTATATAGTTATACATAGAGCTCCCTTTACAAGTGCTGCCTCGAGATCAATTCTTGTTGCTGTTCGCCATCACTGATACAAGATCAACTGCAAAGTCTCCCGCCTCTCAAATAACCTCATATATTATCTACTCGACAAGCTTCTGATTTATACAGAGACCTAGACAAGCATCTTCCCAGTTAGTTCGCCGGCCTCATTCATGAGGGAAGGGTTGTCGTCCTGGCTTACGGACCCCGCCGGGAGACCCGAGCCATCTTCTTGCGCTCCACCCCCTCTTGATTCCTGCTATGGAACCACTAAAAAGCCCTGATAGGAAGAACCGTGAACTAAGATCTGCGAGGACAGTCTTTCCACATATGGATGTCGAAGGACCTCACCATCGATCCATTATTCCAAATGGTGCCAGTTATCTCTCGGGAGCTGAAGGGACCTCAGATGTATATAGCACTCGCGGAACATGAAGGCGAATTCCTCAGATAGTGCAAACACCCTTTCGCCACTACCAACTTGTTCTGGCTGCGTGCCATTCACAGGTAGTTCGCTCGAGGTGGTTGTCGAGGTGGCAGCTTCCTTCAACTTGGCCTTCGGTGCATTCTCAAATGGCCTCTCGCCATCACGCTCGTTCTCCTGACCCCACTGCCACGTTGGGTTCCGAGCACTCGTGAGCTCTCCATTGGTGACGAGGACTCGCTGAAGCTAGGCGTGGAAGTGCCGTTGTCTTGAGCTGGAAACTTTGTGTTCTCAGCCTGGGTGTTCTCGGTCTCAAATATCCTAGCATCGCCTTTGGCTTGAGTGGAATCTCGTCCCTTTTCACTAGCATCGCCCATCTGAGAATCACTGACACTTCCTTGTCGAGCTGCCTAGCGTTGAAGAGCATTTTGAGCTATGAGCTCCGGAGATGGATATTGAGCTTGAGTCGTTTCTGGTTTTGTACCTTGCTAGGCCAGCTGAGCATGCGGAACCTGCTGCTGCCTTTGTTCCTAGGCTGTTGGTGATTGCATACCCTTGTGGAGGCGCCTCTTGGTGTTCCGGTTCTAGTCGTGCCATGAGTAGCCTCTTCTTATTTTGCTGCTCCAAAAGCATTAATTGCATCTGATAGTCCTGTAGTGCGTGGTTACCGGTCGCGAGTACATCCTGTTCCTGGCGTGCCATGAGTAGCCTCCTCTTATTTTGCTGTTCCAAAAGCATTAATTGCATCTGATGGTCCTGTAATGTGTGGTTACCGGCGGCTGGTACATCCACATACTCATTTTCAGGGACCTCGAAGGTCTGCATAGGCTGTGGTTCGGGATCTATGTGCGGCGCGATCAAGCGTGGGACCATGGACAAACCAAGATTACTGACTAACCAAAGCGGCCAATCTTCATTCAAGGGAAATACTTCGAGATAATCGTTGTGTATGACCGCAAACTTCTTTTGGAGTTGGGTGAAGATTCTCCGCGCTGGTGAGTTCGCCGCAATACTCCCAGGAATGTACAGCTTCCTCCCCAGGCAACGCTCGTCTTGCATGGTTGCAAACCATAAATCTGCGGTTTTAGGTGGCTGCCATGAGGCCTTGTAAAGGAACATAGCATGAGAAATGAGCTGATCTCGTGTCAGGGATTTGGGGTCAAAGTCCGACGATGCATGTAGCTTCAAAACAAGACGACAGATTTCGGGGACCTCCCAGGCTTTGACGCCGAGATTCGTAAAAAGCCGGCGTCGATTGGGATCGGACTCGGCAATTGAGTCTACGATGAACACTTCGATGCCGCTGGGGATCTCCAGGGACGTTTCACTCTTCGAGAAGAATATCGCATGTCCTCTAGCAGAAGTCCAGGTTCCGTCGTGTAATGGAATGAGACAGATGTCCTGTATCATGGACAGAAGTTCCGCATCGGTTCCAAGTCTGACGAGGGTTTCTGCAAGTTGCGAATGCCAGGTGGCTGATCTGGTACGAAAGGTTGTCGGATCCTGTATGACTGCCAAGCTGAAATCCTGCAGAAATTCCCGCGGAGAGAGCTGTGATGCGCCAATCGCGCCTGTTGCTCCAATAGCCCATATGGGATACTTCAACGACAGAGAGCTGGCTGCAGTGTGTGGGTTTAAAGTAAATGGTCTGCCTTCTCCACCTGCGAATGGATCCAATGGCACGTATTTCGACGATGAAGGCTTCACCATGGTGCCTGCACAAGACTCCAGCACAGAGCTCTCTCGAAGTTCCGTCAAGATGGACGTGACTGCTGGTTCAAGAAACGAGGAAGCAGCCGTTGAGTAGATGGGAGATAGTAAGGCCAGACGTATTTTGATTCTCCCTCGTTGAAATGATGGATGGATAGCAGAGTGCTTTCGATATCCTCGCGACTAGCAGTGAGAAGAAAGTCCCCTTGAAGAAGAAACTATTTCATCATCAGACGAGGATGCTCACAGATATCGCTGTCGCATTGTCTTGGGCTGGGACGCATTCTCTTAAGAGGGCTGGGGGTGCGAGGTTGCCTTAAATCCTTAATGGAAGCTACATACGAGCTGGGCGCGACAAAACACGCCACAATCTCGTGACCCTATCAGGCTGAATACCTCGATTCACATTGGCGGAGCTCACCGGAATCGATGGACGATTTCAGCATGCATTGGCCAGCGTCACCAAGAGTCCAAGACTAAAACGTGATGCAGGCTGCAGCGGCGGCGAGGTGGTGAGGTGGTGCGTGCCGGCGTGATGCGGTGATGCGCTCTTCAGCAAAACAAGGCGGTAGCAGCAACCCGGACTCCCTCCAGTGCCTCCACCAAACGTCGTCACCTGGCTACAGTCACACCATATAAGGAAATGGCCGACATTATAGCTAGCAGAGCAGGAGAACGACATCGCTATACCGGCTGCTTCTGGTGCTATAACCCTCAATCCGTCTGTCACCGTGCTACTGCTGACCCAAGGGGCCAAGTCATAGCTCCCAGAGCTGCGCATATCATATAGCGAGTGATCCAGACCTGGCCACACTTCTTCTTAATCCGATCACGAGCCTGAAATACATTATATTATACAGGGAGGTCGTTTCGGTATAAGGGATCTTCGCTTCAGTCTTACCTGGAGGTTGTCGTGCAATTGTAGAAGTACAGCAGAGCCTCGAAATTGTTTCCAGACTTCAAGTAGTTTGTACTAGTATTATGTACTAGTATTATGTACTAGTATTATATACTAGTATTATATACTAGTACAACAAGGCTTAAAATTGTTTCAGGGTTTCGGGAATGTGTAGCACGATTTGCATTAGTAAATTGTAACAGTACGGAGCCTCATTCGTATCCAGTTTCAGAATATTTGATAATCATTGGTCTCCACAAACCATGTTCAGTGGTAATCGCTGCAAGACCCAAGTTGAAACGTCCAGGCAAGTTGAAACATTTCGGAAGATACTGTAAATCCGTAGTATTACTATCAATGAAAATGTCAATCTACAACCCTTAATTGAATAAATCTGGAACTATAACCATCACTCAGTGGCCCTAGTAAGATTGGATGTAAAGGCCTTTTAGTTGGCACAATCAGTAAGCTGTGGCTACCTACCACGCCCACTTCTAGGTAAGGAGCATCGATAGGTTTGGAATTCATCCCCCTTCCAATCTTGCATCATACCATGCAGCTCGCAAGGCAGATTTCAGAGATCTTCCAACTATTTCGTGCCAGTAAGCGCCCCACGCTACTACCAGTCCTTTGCTTAGGGCGGCGATGGTCCAAAAGCCTAAAAATAAGTTCCACCGCTCATGATCCTGATTTCGAGAATCGGATTCCGCAAATGCTGGTTGCGAAGCCAGACATCAACATTTTGGTAAACCAGTTTCGGAAAGTGACTCAAAAGAGCGAGCGCTGTTTTGTAGCTGATTACCAATGTACGAAACAAAGTCTTTGATGGTCTAACGGTCATGATTTCCGCTTGTCATTCGACGAAGCGCGGGAGACCGGGGTTCGACTCCCCGTCAGAGAGTTCTTAAGTTCCTCTCTGAGCTCTCATGGCTCAGATTCTTTCTACCTTTTTTTTGTTTTTACCTTTTGCTTTTCCTCGTTTGATTTCGAGAGCAAATCAGAAGTAAGAATGCCTAGACGGTCACGTACCTTCGCTACTGCTTTAGAGGCTGGGGCTTAAAGATGATCTTTACGCTTGTGTTAGGTTAGACACTTTGAACATGCACAGCATAGAAATTGTGGTCTCTTTTTACCCTAACAGCGACCACGAGGTTCTACTCTACCACTGATTAGCTACCATCTATTCATACTCGTTTATAAAGGTGGTTCATATCAGCTGACATTAAGAAACTGAGGGAGTCGGTTATTAAACAGTAAACACCTTGGGAATCTAGGATATAAAGGTTCACTAACTTCAGACAATGGTGAGTTGACTGTAGTCTGTTGATGTTGAAGACAAATAAGTCTGTACTGTACTGAATTCCCCATCTGCGATTCTGAAGATTGCAAGGCAGGAAGTCGGAATCCATGTATGAATTTGGCTATTTCCAGGCATCGAGCACTAGAGTTATCAAATGGGTGACTCCCGAAGAACCACGGAGTGTGGATATACAGTACATATGTACTTTACATAATGTACAGAGTGGCCAGAGCATAGCAATCGCCAGATCCAGAACTTGTGGAGTGAGTGGCTTTCATGGGTGCACGACAAAATGTCCGAGTGCGATACGGTACGGTACGGTACGATACGATAGGGTAGAGTATGTATGATTGTGCTTGATCAGAGACGCGTACACATATTTTTGGCATCCCAGTGGCGTAAATGTCTTTAAGAACTGAACTGCACCTATGTCTAACGCTTTCCAAAATCAGGGCATCTCTATCATCTCATAACCTTATTGATATGCTATAGACATAAGTAGATATGGAATATAGATTGAATCGTCGGATTCTTGACTGGTCGCTGCGCTCCCAAGGACCAGTCAAGGAGGATCCGACTGACTGCATACGAAGTAGCCGGGTCGGTCTAGGGTCCTCGTTAGGCCCTCCCCCCTCTCGCCTCTCCCCTCTCGCCTCCCCCTCTCTCTACTAACTATAGAGGTAACCTAGCATCAATGTAGCTTAGCGTTGATGGTCGCTGTCCCCCCAGACCTGAAACCTCCCCAGAAAAGAATCCACCTAATCCACCTAATCCACCTCGCGCCCATCGTACGTACATATGTATTTCGGCCGCCTTTTGGGGAGATACTCCACTTCGAATTGATACCCAGATACCCCCGAGAGTCCAGCTCCATCTTTCCATCTTTCCATCTTTTATACAATAATCAGAATCCGCGAGTCTTGCGAAGTTCATCAGATTTCTTGCAATCCATTGTCTCGTTATACGCCGAACTATCTTTGGATTTGACATCTGCCAAATTGTTAGCTACCACCCATCGCCTTCATTCTACCCACGACTTATCTCGACAGTCGACAAAAGCTTCATATAAGCTCGAAAACATCGAGAAGCATCGGCGATATGGTCATACAAGAGCGGGCATAAACTGTAGTTGCAGCAGTTGCTGCTTTGTTTCGATTTCACTGTTCGACTGGCTTTCCTCCGATAAAGGCTACGGAGGAAGGGGAGGGGGATGGGAGGAGGGCGACGACCTGAAGGACCAATTCTGGGATAATCCCAACAGTTTGAAGTGCTGCTGAGAGTCAATTGGAGATGCGAGTGCCTATCCGGGTGCAGCTTGCGCTGCTGGTGCTTTTCACGTCGCTCCTAGCCTTGTCCGTTCTCTCGATCGCAACAGTGAGTCTTGCCAATCCAGACATGGCGAGAGCGAGAGGAGAATGCACACTGATGGTAGGAATAGTGGGTGAACAATTACAACTTTGTTGTCAGTATCAAGTGAGTCTTTCTTATATCTCCGAAGAGCATACATACTACTCGTCTGCCAAACCTGCCCATGCTAGTCTTGGACTTTTTAGAGCTTCGCTGATTTTAAACAGATCGCAAGGCCTGTCCCTGACCGCATCTCTCAAAGCAGGCCAGATAGCATCTGATCTCGAACTTCTGGAAGCAACTTGCGGTGCTATTGTGACCCGCATATCGATACAATCAGCTCTCCAACGCTTCTACACTTATAACAACAACACTGAAGAGAATTGGGTACGGGCAAGAGAGGATATCCAATTTGCGCTTTCTAGTGGTGGCTACTCGCAGCTGCTCCAGGTCAGAGTATACTCAAGAAATGGCACAGGGGATCCACATGGACTGCTCAATGTCACCGCTGATAGTGCAAGGGACATTTTGCTACCCATGTTCTATCCAAATAGCACAGTAAGTATATTACCTCATTCCCGGGAATGCTCTAACAAGCTTTTAGCAAGTGACACTTGGTGATGGCGATATCTCGGGAGCGACTGGAATGCCGCCCTCATTGTATCCCAATCTTACATATACCGGCCTATCAGACAACGATGATGGAGAGCCCAAGGGTATCGGCAATACAAGCGTCCAAGCTTTTACGGACGTTGATCTAAAATCCGCGTTACTTCTGGGTCCGCTCGGAGTAAATTCCAGTTTCGCCATGGTATCATTAACACTACCAATGATTAACCAAACATCGCATGTTGACGTCCTGGGCTATATGACTATTGTTGCACAGGCTTCCGCGCTATACAATGTCGAAAAATCGCGAGAGGGTCTGGATCGCACGGGCGAAGTCCTGATATTGAGGCCATCCGAGCCACAAAACAAATTCCCCCCACCGGAGCGACCATCATCGGAGGGCCATACAGCAAACCGAACAATCCTAGAGTCGGCCGACGTACGCTTCATATTTCCGCTAGATCCTACGCCAGGTCAAGCCGGTCGCCATTCATTCCACAATATCAGCAATTACGGAGAAACCTTCCCTCTGAGAAGTTATCCAGCCGCCCTGGACGCATTTAGCAACATGAATCCGAACTTGAATAACGCAAGTAGTGACCTGTCAACAACCAACGAGCAAGGTCAGCATGTCGCTGTTGGATATGCTCGGCCTCAAACGAAGCTGGTGGATTGGGTGTTGATAGTAGAGCAAACGAAGGCTGAAGCCTTTGGGCCCGTTGTTCAACTACGCAACATCCTTCTTGGCTGCGTGTTTGGGACTCTTGGTCTCATTCTACTTTTAGTCGTTCCTATGGCCCATTGGAGCGTGATGCCCATTACGAGACTAAAGGAAGCAACCGAAAAATCAATCCAGCCTCCTGGTTACTCACCAAATGGTAGCATCAGATCACAGAATTTGCTTGGCCCAAGCGATGGATCGGTCGACGAGGAGACTGGGGAAGATCGCACTTCAAGTCAACAGTCAAAACGCAGCACAGGAATTTTTGTACGGATGCGACGACTTGGAGGACGTCAGAAGTCAAAAGCAGAGCAGAATGAAGACGCTCGCCGGAGAGTGTTCAAGATTCCGGGAAAGGTCATAGACAGGAAGCATTACATCACGGACGAATTGACCGAGCTCACCGCCACGTTCAACGAGATGTCGGATGAGTTAATGATGCAGTATGCCAAACTTGAAGAAAGAGTAGCTGAACGAACCCGAGAATTAGAGGTCAGCAAGAAGGCGGCCGAAGCAGCGAATGAGAGCAAGACCTTATTCATCGCAAATATATCTCATGAGCTGAAGACTCCTCTGAACGGGATTCTGGGCATGTGCGCTGTTTGTATGGGCGAAGACGATCTGCCTCAGATCAAACGTTCTCTGCAAGTTGTCTACAAATCTGGAGACCTACTGCTGCACCTTCTTGATGATCTCTTGACATTCAGTAAGAATCAGATTGGTCAGTCGATCAGCATCGAAGAGAAGGAATTCGGCCTGTCCGACATCAAGTCGCAGATTGTCACCATTTTCGACAAACAGGTTAAAGAGGGCAACATTAACTTTGCCGTCAATTTTATTGGTACAGGTGAAGGCGAACTTGGTGTCGATAAAGATAAAGTCTTCAGGAAACCTTTGCCGGCATTGGGACCCAACGGAACCGGCCGGTTGAAGGATATGAGGCTTTGGGGTGACCAACATCGGATCCTGCAGGTGCTTATCAATCTTGTCAGCAACAGTTTGAAATTCACTCCTCAAGGTGGAAAAGTTGAGGTAAGGATTAGGTGTATTGGGGAGAAAGAGACCTCATCATATGATGGCCGGAAGGACTCGATGGGCTCAAAGCAGGGATCTACGTCCCGAAGCTCTAGAAATCGTCATCGGATTGGCTCGGATTGGAATGCATCCATTGTCTCTAGACTTCCATCTAGCTCGAGCAAGCCTCTCGGTACTGCGTTCCTTATCAATCCGATGGATCCCAAAACCGCCACAACCCACATACAGGTCAGAGAAAGATCGCCTACGCCCCCACCGGCAAATGCGAGGACGCTGATATTCGAGTTTGAGGTTGAAGATACTGGTCCAGGTATACCCACAAATCTCCAAGAAAGGGTATTCGAACCCTTTGTTCAAGGTGAGTTGGGATTAAACAGGAAATATGGCGGTACTGGACTAGGACTCAGTATCTGTTCGCAACTAGCAGGTCTTATGGGAGGCACAATCACGTTGGAAAGTGCCGAAGGTCAAGGCACAACATTTAGCATGAAAATTCCATTGAAGTTTGTCAGGGAGCGAGTATCGAGTACGGCAAGTTCGAGTGTAGCAGGAGGATCAAGGACACCGAGTGTGACTTCACGTGATGATGCGAGACCGACGAGGTTGTCAGTAGACTTATCAACGCCAACTCTTTCGGTCAACGATGGCCAAGCAGTGGGATTTGACAAAGACATGCAACCTCGATTGGTTGGTTTGAGTCAACCATTTTTTTCTGCCGCATCGTCAGCAGAGGCAAACGTGGACAAACAGCTAGCTGTCCTTGGCCGTGTTGCCGCTACCAAGCGTGATTCGGGCAAGATTCGAGTATTGGTTGCAGAAGATAATCTAGTAAATCAAGAAGTCGTTCTCAGGTATGGATCTAGGTGCTTTGCCCTTGAAGGATTCTACGACTAATGGTAATATATAGAATGCTGAAGCTTGAAGACATCTACGATGTGACTGTAGCAAAGGATGGACAGGAAGCATATGAGAAGGTGAAAGCAAGTATGGAGCAAGGCTTGGCATACAACCTTATTTTTATGGATATCCAGGTAAGTTTACCCTTCGTATATTCTCAAATCTCCGACTAATTCCAGTAGATGCCCAACTTAGATGGCTTGCAAAGCACTCGTCTAATCCGCCAAATGGGCTATTCTGCACCAATCATTGCATTGACTGCCTTTTCAGAAGAAAGTAACGTCAAGGAGTGTATGGATTCTGGCATGAATATGTTCCTTAGCAAACCTATCCGACGGCCTGCACTCAAACAGGTCCTGAAGAAATTCGCAACGATCCCCGAGGAGCCAGAACCGACCGGCCTTACATGGAATAATGCCGAGGAAAATGTGAATGGCGACAAGGGGCAGAGCCACCCATCCAATTCAGCGAGACCAACGGATACCACCAACTTGCCTACGAAATCAAACACAATCCCCACCGATTCTGGCGAACAGCCTGTATCTCCCAAGTTTCTCACGATGCGCCATCCCCCTCCGTATTCCGCACCCCGCTCTCCCATCAGCAACTCTCCCATCAGCAACTCTCCCATCAGCAACGGAGAGAAAGAAAATCAATCTTGAAATACATAATTTACCTTCTGGCTCGAACCTTACTACTGGTTTGAGATATTTTGTATTTGTACGACCAGACCAGTCACGATTTTCCTTATGTATTCGAGCGTTCCATGGGGCCAGGCATAGGAGTTGGTTTAAGGGCGTGTGCACTCAACCGGCATTATTTTTAGCCAGCCGTTCAAAAAGCTTATGAGAGGTTTACAAACGGGGAATTATTTGGCAAGGCTTTGCGATAAAGTTGGGGCTATATGTGCTGCATCACGGGATGTGGTGAATATGATACTTTGTTCTGCAGTGGCTGGATTTGCGGGGTTTAATTTAATCGTGGATGGAGTTGTACGCATGTTGAGACGAGGCGAGAGAGACGCTGGCATGGAGAGAAGAACTTTTGCGTGAAGAGGTGACGAGATACCCTGGGTTGAGTTTAACTGTGATTTTGGAGGGGAATGAAACTGAGAAAAGGGTTGTATGACCCGAGTTGGCTCACTGGCTATGAAAAGATATCTTGATAGCTAGACTATTCATGCATACTTCACTTCATTCCCACGCATCGGTTCCAGAAAATATGTTATAGTGTTTTAGTGATGTGTATACGAAACAGGTAATATTATATAATAATTTATATTCAAAATAGTTTCGTCTTACGAAGTTACGAAAATATCCAACCATATAAAATTGTATAATGTTTGCTAAAGCCTGAACATTGCCTATTCTCTAGAGAATTGTAAAATCGCAAAATATCCTCAAAGGACAAAAGCACAAAATAGTCATTAGACTTTTTAAAATCCTTTATAATGATAGAGCTACTTGAACAGTGTCACTACCTATGTAGTGTCTCTCACCAGTATGGTGTAGTTGTATGTAAACCATGTGCACGATACCGAATCTTAATCCCACGTGGACGTCATCATACAGAGCACCCAACGTCCCGATAAGCGCTTTCGACACAGAAACCTCAAATAATTTGGTAGGTAGGAGCCCTATCTACCCCTCATCCCCACCGGGACGCATCGTTCTCTTGAATATTGCCTATGTCGCTATTATTATATAATTTTTTTGCTAATCGCACATATAATGTCTAATTAATCCACCACTCTTGATTTCTGGTACCTGTGAAAGAGTATCCGATTGTGCCCGCCGGGCCGCTGCCGTTGCGCTCCGTCATCGTCGTCCCTCGGTTCAACAACGAGGGACAGGAAACAAAGGGTCTACAATATGCCTGGCATTGCGCGCAAAGTTATCATAACCGCTGGGAGTGATGGGTTGATACTGCAGCCGTTGGCGCCGAGGGGGCAGCGGCCTATGCCAGCAGTGAAGATCTCGTATAAGAACGCTACCATCGGCCCTGTATTATCTGGCGCTGCAACAGACAGCAAGGCGGATGGGAAGGGCTTTGAGGCGTTTGGCATTGTTGGTATGTGTCCTTGTACCCTTCAATAACCGGCTTGAACTGGATTACAGCTGACTGTCTACATATAGGGCTCCTCACAGTCATCAATGCATCGTACTTAATCTCCATAACGCGCCGAGAACAAGTTGCTCAACTCCACAACCACCCCGTCTATGTCATTTCTGACGTCGCACTCACGCCCTTGTCTTCGTACAAAGACGCCGAATCCTCAGTCGCCAGCACTCGCACCTCCCTCGCGAAGTCTTCGCCGACAGAACCCGCAGATGGCGACGAGAACTCAGACGACGAAGCCGTGTACTCCGGGCTCGGCTCCGACGATGTCGACGACGAGGAAATAGCCATCATTGCGCCACCCCAGGACCTGAAGCTCCACAAACGCTCGACGAGCGTGGTCGAAGACGTGTTTGCGAAGAAAGGCGGGTATGGGCGGTTTGCACGGAACTGGTTCAGCAGGAATGGCTGGGCGGCCGAGAGGAAAATGGCAGGTGTGGGGTTGAGTGCTGCAGGGGTCGATGCGGAGACCGATGTTGCTGTGCCGGCGGCCATCGCGGCGCCTGTGCCCATCGTACCTGGCGTTGAGGAGAATGCGAAGGCAGGTGTGGACGACGGAGGAATAGATGAGGAGGATAAGGATGGGCATGTTGCTGCGTTGTTGCCGAAGCTCCTGCGGACGACGAGTCTCCTGTTCGGGTCTTCGAGGAGTTTTTTCTTTGCTTACGACTACGATATCTCGAGAAGTGTGAGCAATAGGCGGCCGGAGAATGGATCGGATCTCCCGCTGCACCAAGAGGTCGATCCGCTGTTTTTCTGGAATCGCAATGTGATACAGCCATTTATCGATGCGGGACAGTATTCCCTAGTTTTGCCGTTGATACAAGGCTTTGTGGGACAGAGGAGCTTTGTGGTTGATAAACATCCGGTTGCGACTCTGCCGAAGGAAGAGGGAGTTACGGTGCTAGAATTGAAGGATCTGGCGCCAAAGGAAGAGACGGCGAAAGCTGAGGATCCGAACCCGCCTTCAACGCCGAAATATGATGAGCATGGAAATGAGTCATCTGATGATTGTCTCCCAGATCCTTTGGCGCTCTCTCCAGCATCTACTAAATCGCACACTGCGACTGTGGATTCTACCAGCACCTACCTACTGACCCTCATATCCCGCCGCTCTATCAAACGCGCAGGTCTCCGATATCTTCGCCGAGGTGTCGATGATGACGGCCACTGTGCCAATAGTGTTGAGACGGAGCAGATCCTCTCCGACCCCTCCTGGTCTTCTTCACCCATATATTCTTTCATCCAAGTCCGCGGCAGCATCCCCGTCTTCTTCTCCCAATCGCCATACTCGTTTAAGCCCGTGCCGCAAATGCAGCACTCGCAGTCCAAGAACTTTGCCGCTTTCAAGAAACACTTTGCGAACCTCGCAGACAGATACGGAGGAGTTGCCGTAACAAGTCTAGTCGAGAAACACGACAACGAGGCGATTGTGGGTGAGGCATACGAGAGGTATGTCAAGCAATTGAACGAAGAGGGCGGTCTCAATGGAAACAAGGTCACGTTCGAGTGGTTCGACTTCCACTCCATGTGTCGCGGCATGAAATTCGAAAATATCTCTCTGCTCCTCGATACTCTCTCCGAAGCCCTTGATAGTTTTACCTACACAATCGCGCGGGACAGCAAGGTTGAGAGTAGACAGAGTGGTGTTCTGAGGACGAACTGCATGGACTGTCTCGACCGCACGAATGTGGTGCAGAGTGCGGTTGCACGGCGGGCATTAGAGCTGCAGCTCAAAGCAGAGGGTTTCGATCTCAGCGCACAACTAGATCAGACGACCCAGTGGTTTAATGTGTTGTGGGCGGACAATGGGGATGCCGTGAGTAAACAGTATGCAAGCACTGCGGCGATGAAGGGGGATTTTACACGGACGAGGAAGAGAGACTATAGAGGAGCGTTGACAGATATGGGCTTGTCAATAAGCCGGTTCTACAGCGGGTATGTTCTTATCCTTTTCTTCAATCATTGTTATGCTCTTACCACATTTTGCCTCAAGTATTGCCGACGAAAACTGACATCCCTCAGCATCGTCAACGACTACTTCTCCCAAACAACAACCGACTTCCTCCTGGGCACCGTCTCAGCCCTCATCTTCGAAGACTTCGGCACAAACCTCATGTCTGCCGACCCCTCCGTCTCCCTCTCACGCATGCGCCAACGCGGCATCGAAATCAGCCACAAACTCGCCATCGCCGACCCCTCGGAGGACCTCCTCGGCGGCTGGGCCTTTCTCACCCCCTCCTCCCCGAATGTGATCAAAGCCCCCAACGCACAGTTCGAGGAGGGCGTGCTGCTCCTGACCGACGTGGCGCTGTACATATGTCGGTTCGACTGGAACATGGAGAAGGTGTCGTCGTTTGAGCGCGTGGACCTCAGACACGTCACCAGCGTCAAATGGGGCCCGTACATCACCTCGACACTCACGAACGCGCAGTGCGACGAGAAGCGCAATGTCGGCCTCGTGGTGGCGTATCGCGCCGGCGCGGACGACGTCACGCGCGTCAACACGCGCAGTCTGAGCACGGTGCCGAGTCATGAGGGGGATGCCCTCGGCGGTGCCGCGGTGTCGCCGGACAGAGTCCCTGCGAAGACGGCAGACGAGGTGAGGAGCAGGAAAGAGGGCAAGACGGCCGTGTCAGAGCGGATTATAGCGCTCAAGGCGCTGCCGGCGAGGTCGGCGGCTGTGGTGGAGGGGGAAGGGATGGGGTTGAGCGAGGAGACGTTGGTGAGGAGTGTGGCGGAGGAGATTGGACGGGTGGTGGGGGAGTGTAGGGGAGGAGAGGCGGGGGAGGGAGGGCAGGGGATTGTGCAGAGGGGCGATGTGATTGGGATTGTGGAGGCGAAGAGGGCGACGGGGTGGGTGGATCTGTTGGAGTGGAGGCTTAAGAGGTTGGTGTGGGCGTAGAAGAGGGAGAAAGTAAGGTGAGATTAGTGGTAATGGATAGAGAAGAGGGGTGTTTAGAAGTGGTTTTGTATATAGGTAAATATCCTCATAATGAAAGCAACACCTCCAAAGTCAATGTTGCACCCTATTTGCTCCCTCATTGAGTATACCTGCGGAGTGGAACACATCCATTAAACAAGTGCTTTTCTTTTCGGAATCTTGCTTCTCACCAGTTGAGCGGAAGAAGCGGCGGTGTGAGGAGTGCCGGTAGCGGAATGGAAACGGCAACAGCCACCGAGCAGAGGAAGCAAGTTTCTGTGACAACGAGAAGGAGGGAGACAGAGATGGTGTTTCAGCCACCCTCTGTCCATGCAAGCTGCGGCAGTCCTCGAAAAACAACCTCAAGGATGGCTTTGAATCGTGGTGTAGTAGTTCGTCCCGTAGGAGGTCTCTGAGGAGAGCGCTGCTGGTGGAGAAGAGATCTAAGCAGCACGAGGGGCTTGGGAACATGGGCTCTTTATATCTTGCGCTCTGTTGTCCGCGTCGATAAGGGGCCAACCAGCATGCCTCATTGACGATTCATGAATCAGTTGAGGATGCGTGGAATTGCCAAAAGCTTTGAAGAGAAGTGTTGTTCCGTCTGTCAGCAATCTGACTGCATATAATAAATCTAGACATGTTGCAAAATTGACATGGTCATTGTTGGCATAAGTGACAGGATTACTGCCTAGACTTCTGGAAATCCGGAATTAACAGGCATGAGGCTTTTGATGAGGCATGATTGTTGATGTCCATGTCCATGTCCATGTCGAATTGCCTCAGGTTCACTCACGCACAAGTGAGGCAACCAACAAGGCTACCAGGCTGCATCTGCCTTGACCTCACTTCATCTCACTTTCTCTTCCTTCACTCATGCGCTGCATCCATCCACATCCTCATCAACTCATCAATCCATTGCAATTTCCCTCTCATCGATGTCCTGTCCATCTATCTATTATACAGCGCGAGTGGCAGTAGCATGTAACCACCCATCATCAAAGAACCCTCCTGACCCATGAACCACTATATCAATGAGACGAGAACACCCATAATCAGTCTTCAGCAATCAAAGCTGTCCGTTTCGTGCCAAATTATACCCTTATCAGCGCACCATACGCCAACCGACCAGCCGACCAACCAACCAACCTACGCAAAGCCACCTGCAAAGCAAACTCCACCAAATGCACCCGCCAGAATACAAGGTCCAGGACAGGACCAACCAAAGAAGCCAGATTAGCCTCGGACGCCAGAACGAGATGATGACAAAATCGACGAGAGCAGAGCTTAGATCATGGGTGCAGATGGCATGCGAGGCGGCATCTGCTGCTGTTGATGCTGTGTAAATCCCGCCGCCTGCTGCAGCGCAAGGATCCTCCTGTTCATCTCATCATGCTCGCGTCTCAACTGCTCATTCTCGAGCTTGATGCGCTTCAGCTCCTCCCTCACATCCTCATCCCCGCCAGTCCCACGAGCCGCCCTCTTCCGCTTCGCCCCCGGCGCCTCCCCGCCCAGTCCATCCTCCTCCGTCTCATCGCCCTGGGTGTGGCCATTCTGAGCCAGCGCGCTGGCATCAGTGTGCACGCGACGCAGGTGCTCGTTCAGATTCTCCTGGCGCGAGAAACCCTTGCCCGTGTGGCGCTTGCAGTTCATGTGTGGGCAGTTGAGCTGCTTGCGCGGTCCGCCGTGCTTGTTGTGTACCTCGCGCTCGTGGCGCAGAAGGCCGCCTGAGTAGGTGAAGCCGGGGAGCTTTTCGCAGCCCTCGGCGGGGCACTTGTAGGGACGGTCGTGCTTGTCCATATGTTTCCTAGACGCGGACGTGTTAGCTCATGGGTCGAGACTCGGGGGAGCATGGGTAGGTATGGGGAAGAACTTACGACCACTCGCACTTCCTGTTAAAGTCCTTGATCACCTCCGTACAGCCGGGCCAGTCGCAGAAATACCTCCCATTATCATCCTTCGTGACCGGGCGGTCTGGCTTCGGGATGGGCTTCGAGCGACCCGGCGACTCTGGGCCGCCCGAGTCGCTCTTTGGCGCCGCCTCCATGGCGGACTGCAGGTCGCTCACCATCTGCGCCGCATGGATGTGGTATGGATCGGCTGGGCCGGGCGGCGGACTCGGATATCGCGGTGGGGCCTCCTGAAGGTGCTCGTGCTCGTAGTTGCGCTCGTCGGCCAGCTGGTGGAAGTCGCGCTGCTCGGGCAGGTTGTATGGCTGCGTGTCGTGCATGACGCCCATGGCATCGAGCGGCGGGTAGCTGTACTGCTGGTCAGGCATCGGCGAGATGACATTCACCGAAGGCATATTTGCGCGTGAAGATGATGTCTGATGGACGTTGAGTGGCACGTGTTTGTTCGTCGCGGGATTCGTAATAGTTGCTTCGTGATGCTGGTGCTGGTGCTGGTCGCGGACTCGGCTTGCCTGAGGTTTTGTGTTAAGTTTTGCCTGAGGTTCGCTTAGGCCGCCAGAGTTTTCCATTGGGTCGGTGGCGGTGCGAGGCCACAGCTACGCCACAGTAGTGCTGTTCATAATTGGACCGGATATCGGAGAAACATACGGGCTTGGCGTGGCGGTGCTTAATCCCGACTGGGAGCGGCTATCAAAGTCGTTCTTGACGATGGCGATATCCATCTCCATCAAGTTGCCGTAGGGATTGCCATTTGCATGGCCATACGAGGAAAGATGGTGGGTAGAAGTAGCTGCAGTCTGTCTCTGAGGCTGCAGCTGGTATGACTGTGTGAGGTGTTCGAGGCGTCCGAGGCCGTTGACCTGATTGACAGGGTTCATCTGATGGGTGTGGCGTGTGTCTGGTGTGTCTTGCCAAGCATGTTAGTCACATGCTTTGCGCAAATGTTCCGATACGATGCGACAGGGATCAGGAGTGCACGAGGAGTGCAGGAGCCTCCCCGACGACCGCCGACGCCTCCATTTCAGGCAGTCCCAGGCAGGCGTGGCATTATCATGGCTTTCCCGTGGCATGACATGGTCGGGGTGTGACCCAATATGACCAATATGGCCAATATGACCCAATATTGGATGCCTACGACTGACCGTGTCGATGACTGACACGTCGGTGCCTTGGCATCTTCTTAGATACACATTATATATTGTACGGCCACTCCCTGACGGGCGTTGCTGAATACGCCGGGCAAGGTAGGGTGAGAACAACAAAGTCCGGGCGAGGATAGAAGAAAGCATAGAGTGCAAGCATAGAGTGAAGGTGAAAGGATGGAGTGACTCACAGTATGGGCCCTCCTCGAGGCTTTGGTTGAGACCATTGGGATAATCGTAGGACATGGTCAGAGGCAGCCAGTTGTTATTCATGGCAGAAGCAGAAGCAGAAGCAGAAGGCAGTGCTTGAGCCTGGGTCTGCGTCCGATGCCACAAGTCTGATAACTCTGATAACTCTGATAACGCAGCTATCCGGACAAAGCGTCAGTCTTGGCCTATATTGACAGCACCGAAGCAACGTCGATAAGGGAGAAGCTATGTATCAAGGGTGAAAGATATCCAACTGAAGGACACAAGGTAGTGTAGAGTAAGAGTGAGCAGTCTTGAGCAGTGTTGACTTCGCTTTCAAGGTTGAAGAAAAAGAAAACCAAGGTCGGCCGGCCTCACTGGAACCAAACATAAATCAAGGCGAGTCCTCCTATTCCAGTCGCAATTCGGCAGACAACAATACCCAGCTAAGCGAATTCTCGACAATGGAAACTATTCTATAGTCTATTGCATCACTTGAATACTCCCGCAAAAGCATCGTTTACTCTTTTGCTCTCTTACTAATCACCTTCAGACCAGCGTACTTCGCTGTCTTCGATGGAGAGACGATGGACTGAGCAGTGATTTGGCACTCAGAGGGAAACTCTTTACATTCCCTTCGCCGAATATTGAATATACGAATGGGGACGCGCAGGAACCTTGGCTACTTGCTTTGGATATCCTCTGTGGTGGAAATGGAAAGAGGTGTTGTCATACCTGGTGCTAGGCTTTCTTCCCATATTTCGAATTCGAATAGCTGTTGCAGACCATCGATTTGCTCATAGAACATCCAGCAGACGCCCCACAGCACACACAGAGCCGGTCTCACATCGGTCCATGGCCATGTCGAGTTCAGGGGATTGCGCCCCCCAGGCCATTCAAAGAACCACCCGGTTCCGAAAAGTGTTCGCCATCGATAGGCCACTTCGCTGAGCGGTGTCGGGCGGAGAAATCGTTCTTCGTCGTAAGCTCTTAGATATTCTTCGATAATAAAAAGTTCATCCAGTCCACCGATGATGTTCGTCAAAATCTTTTTGCTGCGAGCGTCGTTCACGGTCAATGACCGGTTAAAAGCCCATCTGAGCCACCAGGAAGAGCTGTTGCTAACCCCCAGTTGTCGTCGTTGTGATCGAACCCATTCGCTGATCCTGGCGATATAGTTGTCCAGACTCTTCTCGACAACATGCAAGGCATTCTGAGCCAAAGGTGTCGCTAGCAGCTCCGATATGATATTGGATGACTTCTGAGCCGCAAGAGGCTCTTCGTCACCAATCCATGCCGAGAGCCGGCACATAGCACCTTGGATCTGTCCAAGGATAGTTGGTGCCGTTGGCGACTGTACTGAGAGTTCCGCCACTCCATCTTCGTCTCCTGCTTCACATCTATGAGAGAATATCAGCACGCCAAAATCCACATGCTCCTGTCCAGCTGAATGTTTGAAGGTAGGCCTTCACTATGGTGCGTGGCTTGGGTGATTCCAAGTCATTGCGCCTTAATATAGAATAGGCTTCTATCAAAGAGATGGTGGGGGCTTACGTCGTCTCGGTGATCTTGGGAAGGTCGGACAGGTAGGCATGGCTCCGAAGCGTATCTACACGATGCTTGACCAGCAGCACATGCTGGACTTTTCGGACAATTCTTTGGAGATGCTTGATACCCTCGCTGTGCTGAAGAAGAGGGGCATTGGCCTCTTGACAGGCCATCAACTCCATCATGATGATAGAGCCTGGCCGCTGCTCCCCTTCAGCATCGATGATTTGTATTCTCCTCAGGGGAAGCCGTAACTATATGACGGTGGAGCATACCTACTATAGCCCGTGGCGAAGTATGCTTAAAGTGGCTGACTTTATGCTCAATCCCATCAGTCCTCACCGACAGCGGTGGTCAATCTCGACAAGACCATGAGGCTATGAGATCCCCAGGCCGTCCTCGCCATGGAGTGCGCCTTGCCACTGATGGTTCACCGGCTGCAGGAAGTTGACGTCTCAGGCACCAGCAGGGCAGTGCAAAAGGAGAAAAGTTGGGTTCATTGGCACCATCTATTGTTTTGCTGCCAGCCTTGCGAGCAGACAGCCTTGCGGCGACTCATGATGTCTCACCCTGCCTAGCATTGCCTCAGCGATTCACGACAGGTGAGGAGGCAATTGGGTATAAGTGCAGATGGGCGTCCAGTCGGGAAGACACTCAGAGGTCAATGGCAGAGGTGGATGGTTCACGGGAGGACGTTGAGATTATTCCATGCCTGATCGCAGCCTCAGCCTTCAGGTGGTTGTTGGTTTTCACTTGGGACTAAATGATGATCCTCACTACTCAGGCACACCAGCATGGGTCAAGGTCAAGAGAATCATGGCATGCTTGAGGTCGGTGTGAAGACATCGAGCATAGGAGATGCTACTGGTGCATACTATATTTTCTCGCTGCTGATCGCACACATGAGGCTATACAGATGAGAGGCAGGCACTGACGGCGACAACAACGGTGACAGGTGCGGGGCTCATTCTTGCCATTCTTACGGCTCCCAGGACCCAGACACAGTTTGCTGCCTTCACATTCTCGTATGCTTCTAATTCTAATAGCACTCTTGTCGTAGCTTCTTTTGGATTCCAAGATGCCGCGTCTAAAAGGATCATCTCAAAATGCGCCTGTTTATCCTGCAAGGCAAGCTTCACTTGAGATGTAAACACTGCGTCCCGTGACATTCTTTAATCTTTGAAGCTGGGGAAAGGTGGGTCCCGAGATCTTATCACGATAACGAGATTGGAATTTCTAGACGCAAATCGCAAATAACAAACATGTCTACCTAGGTATCTGAACTTCATCCTTCCGAATATACCTCCACTTCCAAGTATTCTACCAACGCTCTTATAATAAACTACGCTTACAGCAACGCCGCTGAAGGCGCATCCAAAAGACAGATTTCCTCCATTTTCGGATTTCTGGGCAGACCGTGCTGCCTTGGAACGCTTCCCATCCATCCATCCTCCCCAAGACACATCCTCAATGGTACAAAACAAAGTCAAAGACACGAGGCGCCCCGGCGCGCCTGGCTGGAAAGGCCCTGGCTACGTCCCCAAGGTCCCCAGCCGGCACATCAACCCGCACTCGAAAGAAGCGCGCGCGATCGCCGCAGCCAACGCTCCTCAATGGACGCTCCCCTTCGAGCTGCAACAGCTCCTCCTCAACATCTTCCGCAACTCCTACAGCGACGTCCTCGCTTCAGACGATCTGATCCCCACGTTGCAGGAAATCAAAAACGCCTTGTTTGAGCGGGACTTTGCGAGAGCGTTTGGGCAGCAGAGATACCTCGAGGCGTATACGGCGCGATGGAGTCCAAGTCGGGCGTTGTGCTATGGCTCCGCATTGGTAGATCTGCGCGCACATTTTGATCATTTCAGCCTCTTCGCACAGAGCGAACGGAGCTGGAAAGAGCAGGAGAAGGCAAATCGCGACGAGGCCAAGGGCGTCGAGAAAGACGCCTTCGACAGCTGCACCTCCCCCCCGACGAGAGTCGTCTGCATCGGCGGCGGCGCAGCAGAGGTTGTAGCCTTCGGAGGAGCCCTGCGGTACATGCTCTCCTCCTCCGGCGCCTCCGCCACCGAGTCCCCCTCCGACAAAGCCGAAGAACTCCCCGACTCCTCCTCCGAGCAGGAGATAATGGACAGCCTTGCGCGCGCGACCGCCAAGCTCGCCCTCCCCTCCTCCACTCCCCTAATCCTCGACCTCCACCTCATCGACTCCGCCGACTGGTCCTCCGTCACCTCCACTCTGGCCACCACTCTCACCACCCCGCCGCCCCTATCCAAGTACGCCTCCGCCGCCGCCCGCGCCACTAACTCTCCCCTCCTACCCCCCTCCTCCATGATAACCACATTTCACCAGCACGACGTCCTCTCCCTCTCCGCCGCCGCCCTCGCCGCTATCACTACACCCCCCGATGCGCCGCGCCCCTGCATCGTCACGCTCCTCTTCACGCTGAACGAGCTGTACACGGCATCAATCGCGCGTACGACCGCTCTACTCCTCAAACTGACGTTGACCCTCATCCCAGGCTCGGTGCTGCTCGTCGTCGACTCGCCGGGCTCGTACTCGGAGGCCGCGGTCGGGAGTGCGAAGGAGGGAGAGGAGAGGAAGAAGTACCCGATGAGCTGGCTGCTGGACCACGCGCTGCTGCCGAAGGAGATGAGTAGGAAAGAGAGGGAGGAGGCGAGGCGGAGGGCGGGGGACGGGGAGGTGCAGGGCCCGGAGTGGGAGAAGGTGCTGGGGGAGGAGGCGAGGTGGTTTAGGCTTAGGGAGGGGCTGGGCGCTGGTTATCCGATTGGGTTGGAGAATATGAGGTATCAAGTGCATGTTTTTAGGAGGTTGTGAGGAGAGCAAGATGGGAGATATGAGAGGAGATTGAGTTGCATTGGATAGGATATTAAAACTCTGTGATGTACTGTGCAGTTTGAGATGTGCACCCTGATATCAATTTGCGCTGCCGCTTCTCCTCGGAATGCCGTTGTATCGGCAATTGTCCCGCAGCCTGGATGGCCATTGTATAAATATGAACGTCCCTATAGTCTCCTCTTTGCCATGGTCAAATCGATTATGGGACATCCCAGAAGTTCAAGTGGGCTTTGACCGACAGCACTCCACTCCGCCCTGCCCAAAGCAACATACTCTTCCCCCACTGCCATAAGCTCGTGGTATCAGTAGCCGTCATATAACCCTCTTTTCCTAGAACATTGTCGCCTCGTCCTTGGTATTCACGGTTGGCTCTTCTGCCTATACTAGCAATCCTTCAACCTCTGCACTCTTTCATCCCATGACAGCAAAAGTTACTCGAGGAGTCCAGAACAAAGTACCTATTCAACTCGGCTACCGTCGCCTCGGCCAGATGCGGCCCACCCCTCGATGCATCTTGCCGGCAAAACCACGGTTGTTTACGAGATACAATCTCCGTAAGTCGAGAATCGCTCGATCTCCGCATTTTGGGATTCCATCACTTACGAAGTACATTATAAATAGCTGCCAACTGCCAACTGCCAAATAGCGTAATTAGCGGCATGGAAGGCGCTATGGCCCATGGGCCACTACTGGCCGTCATCGGCCGAGCCCGTCGCTTGAACTAACTTTGTGACTCGAAGAAAATTCTAGGCCCAGTATATTATACCTATATATATGTATATATGGAGATAATGTAAGGCATATTGGGGGTCTTTTTCTACATTTCGTTGTTTACATCGTCGCGTATACTTCTATTCCTATTGGCGTAGGCACTGAGGCCAGTCATGGACGGAAAGGAAGTCGACGAGAAGGCAGCGGCGGCGGCGGTGAATACGCAAGCTGTCAATGGCAGCGGCGGAACCACCCCGCGATCAGAGGAAAAGACGGATGGAGTAGTAATGGCGAGGGAGACTGGTGCTGAAGAGCCGAGCCCGACATGGAGAGGCGGCACTTCTGCTCACGATGCTGAGGAAGGCACAGCTGCGCCACCTCTTCCCAATTCGCCGTCACAGAGCACACGCGCTCTCACTCTTCGCGATGATGAGAACTTCTATCCCGAGGGTGGATTGCAGGCATGGCTTGTTGTGTTTGGGTCATGGTGTGCCTTACTTGCGGCGTTGGGTATTATGAATACTCTTGCTTCCTTCCAGGCCTATATTTCGAGGAATCAGTTGGTGGACTATTCCGAGGGACAGATCGGATGGATTTTCAGTGTCTATACATTTCTCAGTTTTGGATTTGGTGTCTTCATTGGCCCTATATTCGACAAGTTCGGGGCAAGGGCCTTGATGATTACAGGAGCACTGGGGATAGTGGCAGGCATAATGCTGATGAGCATCTGCACAAGTATGTTTTTTTTTTCGTCTTTTTGTCTCTGTCTCATCCTAAGAAATCTTTCTGACTCATGATAGAATACTGGCACATCATGCTCGTCTTCGGTGTTCTCTGTGGCAGCTGCACCTGTCTCATCTTCTCACCATCCATTGCCGCCGTAGGCCACTGGTTCAAGGCACGCCGCGGCTTTGCCACAGGCGTTAGCACAACCGGCGGTGCCATTGGTGGCATTATCTTTCCGCTCATGATGCAGTATCTCATTCCCCAGGTTGGCTGGGCCTGGACTCTCCGCATTCTCGGCTTCGTCTGTCTCTTCCTCCTCACCATCGGCTGCTGTCTCGTGCGAACACGTCTTCCTCCCGACCATAACGCCACCGCCAAACCAGACTTTGGCATCCTGCGTGAGGCAACCTTTGCATTCACCGTCGCCGCCATTTATCTTCTCGAGTGGGCACTATTCGTGCCGCTCACATACATCAGTTCCTATGCTCTCCACGAGGGTTTCGAGGAGTCCTTCTCGTATCAAGCTCTCATCATTCTGAACATCGGCTCTGTCATAGGACGCTGGCTGCCCGGCTTCTACGCCGACAAGATCGGCGCCTTCAACACTATGATTGCCACCACCGTCCTCTCCGCCGTGATGGTGTTGGCCGTGTGGCTGCCGGCTGGACACACGATGCCTGGTCTGATCATCTTCTGCCTTCTGTTTGGCTTTGCGTCGGGGTCGAACATCGGCCTGACGCCGGTCTGCGTGGGGAAGCTCTGCAGGACGGAGAATCTGGGCAGATACTATGCGACCTGCTACACTATCGTGAGTGTCGGATGTCTTACTGGTATTCCCATTGTAGGGGAGATTATCAAGGCCAATGGCGGCGAGTACTGGGGTTTGATCACGTTTACGGGTGTGTGCTATGCAGGCGGCCTGGCGGCCTTCATCATCGTGAGGGTGCTTAAAGTGGGATGGAGGTGGAAGGCGATATATTGAATGCGGAAAATAAGGGTTGCATTGTCGGCGTTGCGTCAAAATGAGTATCTTATACTGGATTGCATATACGGCATAGCTTGGCGTTACGAAAATGGTTTGGATACTTCACGCATATATATTTGGCGCATATACATATATTTTCATATATAGTATACTATCGATCTATCAAGTTCTGACGCACTTTCTGGTATTCTGGAAATGGGCACTCCGTCTGCTCAAAATCTAATCAAATATACATACTTACCTATATGTGAGGTCCTGTATGTACTACCAGATCAATCCAGTGAAATACTCATCATCATTGTATTCTCCGAGTACATGATACCGAATCCTAGAGCCTGAGGGAAAATAGTTACATGCTCGGGATAAAAGACCATCTTTCGAATCGGACTTTGAACTGTGATGGGACGAGGAGGTACTTAGTTTAGTTGAACTTGAACCACATAGCCATCGCCTTTAGGCGTGGAAATAGTGACCTTGCTGTGACTCCAGAAGTCATTTTTTAGAGGAGGGCAGAATTTAACTGTAGCACTGTCTTTTCGAACACCCCTGCTTTCGTGTATGCTGATATAAGCAATATTGCCCTCCCGAGCAAATCTGTTATAAAGATCCCAAGTTGTGACCGTTGGAGGGAGCTGTGTAATGAAAATTGACAACTCGTGCCATTCCTGCCAAGGCTGAAGAAGCTTTAGTACCGGGCCAGCTGGGTGCCGTTGACAAATGAGATGAGGCATTCGTCGGTCTCCTGCCCTCCAATCATTTTGACGGGCTCACAAGGGATTTAACCGGAAGCCGCCTCTTCCACTCATCATACGACCTCCTCTGTACTTCGATGAAGCCCCTATGCCTCCTGCTCTAATATAATCGGCCATGATTTGTTCAGAACAGTGGTTGAGCCTGCAGCAATGAAGGGTTAGTATGATTGATATGTAGACAAGGCCAATAGACGAGGCCAACAGATGAACCTACGTTTGCCACCAGTGGTCTATAAGTGAATCTCAAATGAGGGTGTTAGTAGAGAAAGCAGTCGAATGGATCTTGAACCTTCCTATAGATCGATGATCTTTGACGAGATCATCGCCAGCAGCCTCAGGGTCGATTAGGTGGTCCTCAGTTCAGCTCGGAGGTTAGAACCGCTCGCTGGTGCTGTCGAGCTGCGAAACCGTGGGAATTGGCATGGGTAGCAAGTGCATCGTCTAGTACTGCAATTGCAGGTTCGGACAAGGTCCCTATTACTAGGCTAAGTGGTCCCGGATTCTTAAGGTGGGCGATTCCATTTTGTTAATTTACTCTATCTTGTGACAAATCTCCGATGTATGATCTGTATGATCTGGCCATGATATCCGCGTCTAAAGCTCGCTTTCAGAACTAGGATTGGGCGGCCTCTGTCCGATTGTAGTCTTTCCCTTCAACCTTTCACGTTGGGCTTGCTTGCCTGCTTGCCTCCTTGCGTCGAGCAATCGTTTTAGCAGCTTCATCATTTGAGCCTGCCTGGGAAAGTACCCTGCCTGGATTCTCACTGCCAACGCCTGCAAATGCTTCATTGATAACTTCTTGTAGTAATTGTTAGTCCATGTTGTCATCTGGATTTGGCTCCCCCCTGTCTTCACCAGCTCTGGGCCCAAAACTTCGTACTTGGTTCCTGTAGCCCATCCTCATGATCGTTGTGCTGGAGGCAGCGTTACTCAATCTGGCACTTTTGTTCACAGATTCATCAGGGGGGAATCTTGTGTTACCTCTTGTTTTGTCATTACGCCTTGTGTGTCTCCTGAGTCGCGCGTATCTCCTGATTCTGAATATTCGTATTCGTCGTCTTGTTGTGCCCTCCCCTGCCGCATTGTTTCAACCTCAGCTTCCAAGCCCTTTTCTACACTCATGAGATGACCACCAAGATATCTGCCTTCATTGCCCAACAATCCAGCTAATGGCTTCGTTGCCTCATATTTTTCGAGTAGTTCATTTGTGCGTCTCTGAAGCTCGAAGGGCGCTACCTTGCCATAGTCGATAACTTAAATGTAGAGGAAGTTCAAGAAGTCAGCATTGAAGAGGATTCAGATGAAGAAATCGATGGAAGTCCACCAAAGGCGTTCCCTAAAGGTTATCTTGGTCTTAAATCATCAAAAAATCCGGCAAGTTTGTCAAAGGATGTCTACACATTGAAGAATAAGCATGGGCAGATTTTGATGGCACAAATCTATGGCAAAAACATCCACAGCAGATGGCGACAGTAAGGAAGAAAGAGCCAAGAATTTTGAGCAGAACCATGCAAATCTCGAAGCAACAAGAGCATCGTCGCATAGATGATGCAATCACAGTTAAACCAGCTATTGCTGGGCAACATACAGCAAGGAACATACTAAATTTTGGAAATACATGCTGAATGTCAGCTCATTTACGGGTATTGCATCAAACAAACGTGCTCTATGAGCATATCCATAAGCAAATGAAACCTCTCCCTGCGTCTGGGCATCGTCCAGGGTTTCTGAAAGCAACAAGCAAGACTCTTAATGACCCTGCTCTTCAGAAAGATCAGTCTTTCATCAAAGATCTTACACAATGTATTGCGCGACTTTTCTCAAAATTCGATTCTGGTACAGAGCGCTTGCCAATAGAGCAGAGACAAAAAGTGCTAGGAAGTTACTATCAAAAGAAGACAAGGTATCACTACTGAGTAAATTAGAATGCTATGCATAATCTAGACAGCTCTAGACAGAAAAATCACAATGAAGATAGTGGAGATGCTTTGTTATTCCAACTCGAATATATGATTATTACCACTGATCGCTCGTATCAAATTGCCGGGAATACCCATCTGGCCAACTTCTGAGACTCGAGGACGAAGAATTTGAGAACTAAAGCAATACGCCACACATGTCCTCGCGGAAAGCATCAAACACTGCAAAGAATTTGTTCAAGAAGGACATAGAACACCTGTCAATGACTCATTTACGACACAGGCTACAGCTATTCACAACAACGATGTGCAGGCAATGCAGCATAACATCGAGGAACCTTGAGCACACTCCAGTTATACGGGTTGAGATACCGCATAGTGCCAAGCCTTCACAAGTTGCGTCTCTTGAAATATTGAACAACTGAACGAAGGATATTCTGTCAGGACCGTGGAGATGTCCAGTCAATTCTCGCCATCAAGGCCAAAATATCCATTCCAGATATGTTTCACGGATAAAGGAGGCTGCAAAGGAGGCAAAATTCAAGGCAGAAATGGCAAAGGAGAAAGACATTTTTGAAGAAACGGAGAAGAAGAACGATGCTGCAAGGAAGACAAGATTGAAGGAAGAACAGGCAAGACATAAGGACGCGATCGAGGCCATTGAGGCCATCGAACAGGAACTTTTGAACAGTATTCTAATTTTTTTAGAAGGGAGGGAGATGAGGATAGAAGATGTCAAAAAGCAATAGTAGTAATTCGAGTCTGGAGATTGTTTGATGCATAATTCGGGATACTTTAGAGATCAGTAGACATCATCCATCAATCATAACACACTTTATGCAGAATTCTTTGTTGAATAAACCACACGATTATGACTTTACTTTACACCAACACATGTTATCCTAACGTAAAGTCGTCGAAATATTTCATGAACCAAATCGTCGGACCTTATCTGCACACCTCGGATCCTAAAGTTGACGTCTTTCACGTGCGTAAGAAAGGAGGAACCGCAGTGCAAGATTAAGCGAGTTAGCAAACACTGCAAACATGAGCAGGGCACAATCTAAACCCACATTCGTCTGGCCCAAGCGAGATTGGAATTTTTTTCTCGAAGAGTATATATATCGGTCTTCCCTCATCAATTCCATTTTTTCTCTTTAGCTCTCTTTGCCGTACGCTTCCCCACCCCATACTTTCCGAAGACATCCTGCTAACATACCGTCGCAGTATTGGCTTAGATCAAGTGTAGTATCTGTTCTTTTCAGTTTAATCTCTGAAATTGTCCTAATGGACAAATCAATGATTAAATCTATTTTTGTACCGCGTCTTGGGGCCGCTGAGTTTACTCATGTCCCAGGACACAGTGTCCCTGGTATTACACTGCCTCCAGGTGATGCGAACTCTTTTTTCATCAAAGCGTCGGCTGTGCCGGGGTTATGAGGAAGATGGTCGATCTGTGGATGTCGTTCTTCGAATTACTATGGCGGTATTGTGCTGCATAAATTCCAAGTTGAGTTCAGATTTGTTACGTAGAGAATGAAGAGGAGATTTAAATAAATAGCCTCTTAGAGAAAATGATACATGTATATGTCGATATGATTTCTTCGCTGTGAAATCGACATCGTATGATGTCACCCATATAACGCGCACATTATGTTGACTCAAGCCTGCCTGGTGACGATTTTGATCTGTATTGATTGATTGTATAACTCGCCGTCAACATATAGATCGTCGACAACAATCTACTCTGCTGCATTTTCACGATCTGACAAACACTGCACACTGCTTCGACCTAAAATCTCTGTCCTCAGGTCACCCCAACTTTCCTCTTCCAAACAGCCCGACATGGCCGATCCAGTCGCCGCCGACGGCATGATCGATCCACAGATCTTCGAAGACCTGCAAAACTGCATTGACGAAGACGCCCAAGTGCGCGAGCAGATCAAGTCCATCTTACAGACGCTGGAGCGTCAAGGCCGCTATGCTCAGTCGATCCTCTCAAGGGCGCATTCTACGCCTACTGCCGAACGTAAGTCCACGCCGCATCTCTACCAGGGCCCAGAACGGCGGAATGATTATAGATAGTGCAGCCAGTGGTGCAAGCGGCAGAGGTTGCGATCATGAGCGAGGTCGAGAGCGTGAAGGCGCTCTCGGTGGTTGCGAGCAAGTTCCCGTATTACAAGTATGTTCACGTGAGACGGTGAGGAGGAAAGTGACTGATGTTGACAGGTATAATACGATGTGGACGAGAGACATACAGAATGTGATCTTCGCCATCTTGCTCTGCGGATGGTTAGGAGGCGTGACAACGAGGGGCAAGCAGGTGGAGGTTGGCAAACTTCTTACGATTGAAGAGGTCGGTGAGATCTTGGGTGGTAAGTCGAGAGATGTCAACAGAGCAGTATTGCGGCCTGCAGTTGACAGGCACTTCATACTCAATTTTCAGCTTTATAAACATCATCAGATTACCAGCTAACGAATGCATGCCAGTTCCCGTAAACCTCAAGACTGAAGACGCCTTCCACATCACCATCGAAGAGTATCTGCAGTCCCTCATCAGCCTGATCGAGGAGCTCGGCCGGCTGGCCACCAACTCCGTGACCTTGGGCGATTACGCGCGCCCGCTGCAGATCAGCAAGTTTGTCAAGGACTTGCATGCCGGCTTTCAAATTCTCAACCTGAAGAATGATAGTTTGAGGCGCAGGAGCGATGGCATCAAGTACCAGGTTAAGAAGATTGAGGATGTGGTGTATGATTTGAGCTTGAGGGGACTTGTCCCAAAAGCTGCTTGAACGGGCCATCTCAATACTCTATGTGAACAATAGCTGTAAAAAAAAATATCAAATGAAGCTTGACGTTGCTTCAATAATAATAATCGTAATCGTACATGATTTCTGCTTGACTTTACCATTAATGCCAAGACATCGAAGCTACCCCTGCAAAGCCCGACAGAAACGCGTTCGCTCAAGACCCATCATCCCGTCATACCCGTTCCAAAAAGTCCCTCTCACTCATCAACTTCTTCTCCTCTCTTTTCACCACCACTCCCAACCATCACAATGGCCACCTCCCAACCCCTCTCCTCCTTCGTCCAATCCCTCCCTCCCTCCTCACCCATCACCGCATCCGCCTCGCCCACTGCGGGCGCTCCCCCCACAACCGCAATCTACAAAAACTCAAGCCCCTTGGCGAAGCTCTACACGCACATCCACACCCCCATTCTCCTGTCGACCTTCCTCTACCGCCTGCCCTCCCTCATCGCGTCGCCCGTCTCTGCCCTAGCCTACTCCGCCATCCCCCTCGCCCTCCTCCAGAGCATCTACTGCGCGACCTGTCTCCAGCCCGCGAACGCGCATATAAGCACCAAGAAACCTCCCAAGAAGAAGAAGAAAGTCGGAGCCCCGGCGGCGCCGCAGAAAGCGGCGAAAGATGTGGACTATACTGGCCTAATGCTGGCCGTAGGATCTGTATGCTCCCCCCTCTCCCCTCCCCCCCTCCTTCTCTCCTCTTCAAAATTCCCCATGACTTGCACAAGGCTGACCATAAAACCTCCACAGCGCCTGATATCCTCTCTCCTCCTGACCCTCCTCTCCACCCTCCCCCTTCTCCTCACCGTCCTCCTCCTCGGCGCGCCCCTCACCACCCACCTCCCCCACACCTTCCTCCTCTCCTTACACCTCTCGCTCCTGGGGCTCCTCCCTCTCTTCTACGCCCGTCCCCTGACGAGCAGGCACTGGCTCGAGATCCTGTCCGGCACGGCGCCGCTGGACGAGGTGTACGGCGCGGCAATGGGCGCGATGGTCGGGGCTTGGCTGGGTGCGGTGCCGATACCGCTGGATTGGGACCGAGACTGGCAGGCTTGGCCGATAACTGTGGTGGTGGGCGCGTTTGGGGGGTGGGGCTTGGGGAGGGAGGTGGGGAAGGTCGTTGCGGGGAGGTGGAGGGGGAGCTGGGATGGGCAGAAGGGGTAGATGCGGCCGAACATACGAACCCGACGTATGGTGAATATATTCAACATTTGGGGGGAAGAAAGAAGAGGAAAAGGGGGGGAGGGGTTTACGGAGAAGGAGGGGGCGCATGCCTACAGGGTTGAGTCGGGGTGGCAGCGTGGGGGGAAGAGCAGTTTGATATCGCATGGAGCAGCACAACACATTCGCGGCGCCGAGACGAAGGCGAGGACGCACGATGCTTGGAGAGCTGGAGGACGGATTCGGCGAAGATATCATGAATTGTATATATAATGCAACTACGAGGTATTTACAGACGTCGAAGACTGGTCTAATTTCTATAAGAGCACTGGTCGCACCCAGGACCACGGGAGATTGCTCGACCTTGTACGACCTTGTACGTACATACGCCACTTCACACAGAAACATACAGCGCCTCACATTCAATTCCCTCACAGGTAGGGCAATCCAAATAAGGCCAGTCAGTCGATTACGATGTGAATTCTCTATCTCTCCCGCGTGCATCCAGTCGTGCACGCACCAAAACCAACACGATCCACAGTCCAAAATCTCCAATTCCCCCTCCTATAAACGCCCGCTCTCCCGCGATGTGATCAATCTAGACCATCCGAAATAAGGACCTAGCATATGTCCGAATATATATAAACTCCTCCCAACTCCCAGGCATGCCAGTCTAATGCCTTGTGCGAAGAGCGCAGAGATGAAGATCGATGGGGGCGACACTTAGATGCCCTTGATGACGGTCGTGCGCTCCTTGTTCAGCTGCGCGGCATTCCGGTCGTGCGATTCCTTCTTGCACTGTTGAGGTTTTGTCAGCCTGGGTTCTTAAGAAACAGAAATACCCAGTTCTTCCAGATCAAGGCCTACGAGCCACCACCGCGGAGAACTCCTCCCAAAGAGCTGGAAAGAGGCATCCTCGTGCAGCTCCGGCCCACCATCACCACCGACGCCATCTAGGGACGCAAAGTCGGGCGAACTTACATCTTCCAGCCCCGTACACTTATGATCCTCCAACAAGCGATGCTTCCCGCAGAACTGGCCGTTGCAGAATCCGCAATCGCCCACGATACGCTGCGCCGGCTCGCGACAGTCCTTGTGCGTGCAGCGGACCTTCTTGGGCGGCATGCCGCCGCGGAGCGGGGCGGCGAGGTGCAGCGTCGACTCGGGCTTGATGCCTTGGCTTAGCAGGGTGGCGGAGGGCGAGGAGGGCGACAGGTGCTTGCCTGCGTGCACCAAGCGGAGGCCCGAGGCGGGTAGGGAGGTGCGCAGGGAGAGAAGGGTGAGGAGGTTGGTGTGCGTGATTGCTGTGGGGACTATGAGGGGGATTGCTGGGGGGTTGTTAGCTGGGATCGAGAGGAATGGGGGTAGGGGGGAAGGGGTATGGGAGGACGTACTGTCGCCGTTGATGTTCTTGACGAAGATCTGCATGGTTTCGCATGGCTCTGGGGAGGCAGAGGCGGAGCGGGATGGGGAAACCATTATGCTGGCTTGGACGGTGAGGAGTTGGTGTGAGATGTGTGATGTGATGTAAAGATGATCGTAGAGTAGAGAAGCAGAAGCTTGCTTTGTGTGCTGTCTCTGTCTTGGTCGTGTGCTGTCTTATGGCAGTGTTGGATGTGCTGCGATAACGGACTTGCGTGCTCGTGGTCGGGCTCAGTGTGCAAGTGGTTGTTTGTATGTCAATGGATCTGGATTGTGATGTTCAGAAAGGTCTGTTGAGATGCGGGAACTTTGAAGATTAAGAAGACACAGCTTTCGATCTGGACTGGGTGATATTTAAGGAGGAGAGTCTACATGGAAATGAGGCGGAGGCGAAAGGGCAGTGGAAGAGGAGGGAAGGCGGATGATTCATATAGGACGGGAGGCGATTCACATATGGACTTGGCTGGACTGGCCCGTTTCCTAATCGTGCCTAAGCGTCGAGGTACGTAGACTGTAGTGTGCCTTGGGGGATGATGTCTGCCACTACTACTCCACGACTACACGACTACTCCTATTCGTACTCCACGACTACTCCACTACTAGTACTCCGTACTGCCGGCACAGGCTGGCCTGGCTGGCCTGTCACTACCTCACTACCTCACTACCTCACTACCTCACTACCTCACTACCTCATCTAACTTACTCGGCACCGCAGCCGACGCAGCGGGTTAGGCTTGGAGCTGGTGCCGATCCCTATCAGCGACAAGCGGCAAGGGCCATGAGTCGATTCGAATAGAGAGCATTGAGAGAGAGACACCAAATGGGAAATGGGAATTACCTAGGTATTTACCTCCAAAGCTTAAGGGAGAAACATGGCCACTACTACTCTACAAATAAATTCTTTTATTGGCCTAGCTAGACTTTAATATAGAGTATTTAAATTATTTACCTATCTAAACTTTCACTGGTCAAGAACCCTTCGGTCCAAGTACAGCGCCCTGAGGCGAGGCGTTCATGCTGTGTTCCCGCATGGAGATAGCATGCGCTTGTCCTATGTATATATGTATGTATGATGTATGTACATATGTATGCATGCATCTATCTACGTATGTCTCTCTCAGTCCAAATCCAGTCCGCCGCCTCGCCTCTCAGTCATCTTGTCCAAATTCGAGCAGATGCATCATTCAGCCATGCAACTCTACTCCAACACTCGTAGCTTGGAGAAAGACAATTGAGTAAGACCCCTCCTCTATTACTCAAAGCCTCGACCCTCCCCTCGTATGTACCTTACTCTGTACTCCGTACTCCGTACCCCCGGAGGTACTTCCTTGCCCAAAGAGCCCAACAATTTCCATCCTTCCTCCCATGATACTCTCCCTCCTCTCCTCTCTCCCCTATCTCCTCTCTCCCCTCTCCCCTCTCCCCTCTTCTTCCCCAATGCAACGTCTGACTCGCTCGCCGTCACATCAACACGTTCTCGTGACAAGTTGCCCTCAACGGACCGCCCGCCATCCTAAGCGCCTGGTCCGTTCGCGGCCTCGATGCGGCCTAGAAAGAATGCGCGATACGCTCGCGATAAGAAGGCGGTGAGCCACCGACATCGTCCACGATGCCTAATCAATAGTGGGTCACGTGGTTCGGCGAAATGAATATGCACGTGATCAATCCGGAGAGTGGAAACTGGGGGGAAGGAGATGGGGACGGGGAGAACATGCGATCTGAAATGTGGATTCTGGTATCATTGCAAATGTGATCGTACTCCTACTCGCCTTCCAACGCCATACTTACGCCCTGCTGCACATGCGGCATCTCCGGCCCTTGCACACCTCAGATCCTCTTGTCTGTCGCCTCGTTCGTCGGAGCTTCGTCGCCTCCAAGGTAATCCGCGTCCTCCGCAGCTTCATACTCAGCGATGAGATCCGTAACCACCTCCCTGGACTCATCAAACTCATCCAGGTTCTCCGCAAACGGCGCCGTCTTCTTGTAGCTCTCCATGAACGCATTGCGCTTCCGCATGCCGTCGTACTGCCTCACAATCCGCTTGAACAGCGTCGCGATGCTCGTGTGGTTCGCCAGCATTAGGCCAGAGACCCGGTGCTGCATCTCCACGTACGGACTGCGTTTGGTGAGCGCGACTTGGATGCTCGCGGGGCCCCAGGGGATGAATGTCGCGAGTCGTCGCTCGCGGATTCGCAGCAGCGACTTGTGCACATCTGTCGGGTCGACTTCGCCCTGGATGACGTTGAGGATGCTGATGTAGCAACTCTTTTTGCTGGGGTTGGTGGACACCATGCGGTTCTTCGGCTGCAGCAGGCGCCGCATGACGTCGAGGACGGTGGTTTTGCGCACCGTTTTTGCGGATTCGATGGAGGAGCCCGTGAAGGGCGTGTAGGAGGTCATGAGGAAGTGGCAGCGGGGTGTTGGGATGAGGCCGGCGATGATGGAGACGAGGTCGTTGTGCATGTAGCCTGGGTAGCGGAGGGGAGTGGTGGAGGCGGACATTACCGTTGAAACCTGAAGGATGTTAGTATCTAGTATAGTACACTTGGAGAAGTAAAGACGAGACGCACCAGTTGATTTGTCTGCTGGAACGACGGTTCTTGGACGTGTAGTCTATCTGCGGCAATTCTCGAGAGAGCGCCATTGTCAAGAACGACCACCGAGTCCGCATTCTGCGTTAGCCGTCTCATAGCCAGGAGACTGTTGTATGGATGCACCACCACATCTCCCGAGTTCGTCGTGTCCGGAAAAACAGAATATGTTTGGATAATCTTCTTTGGGAATCGATCATTCAGTCTCTCAAGCATGAACGATCCAAGGCCTGAACCTGTACCACCAGCAATCGAGTGCAGCATCATGAACCCCTCCAGGGAATCGGAACCGTCAGCCTCCCGGTCAATCATCTCCATAATATCCTCATGCACAGACTCGCCCGTCTGATATCCGTCACCCCAGTTATTCGCTGCTCCGACTCCATTCTTTCCCACGAAGAAGTTTTCGGGATTGTAGATGTTTTTGTAGGGGCCCGTTTGGATGCTGTTAATCACCTATCCCACTTATCAGTAATTCGTCCATTCTCTCCATTTGTCGATCTGTGCGGGATTCTGGCACAGAAGATATGCAGACGTACTCGAGGTTCCAGGTCGATGAGAATGGCTCGAGGGATGTAGCGTGTATCGTCGGATTGGTAGAAGAAGACGTCCTTGCGATCACCACCTTCTGTCGCAAAGTCCTCGAGGTTGCCATCTTGACTGATACCATGTTCCTGACATAATTGCTGCCAGAACTGGCTTCCGACTGCTTCCTGTCAGCATCCACTTCCTAAGATCAATCACAAAATGACATCTTGAAGTCGTTGCGGGAGTGGAGAAGGGGAGACTGTGAAGATTGGACGTACTGCTGTTGCCGCATTGGCCAGCTTGGACGGTGATTATTTCTCTATAGCAAACTATTAATCCTCAACCTTGACATCGTCTGGAGTTTGCACAATTTACCTGGGCATTATTGCGGCGGCATCGAGCGCATTTGTGGTCCCCAGTTGGTGTTGCGGTCAATAAAAGCCTGGGAGACGCGTTTCGTGGGGTTGTTTCGCTTCGCGTCGCGGTTGATTAGAAGTGATGTACTTACGGTGAGGAATTTCAAAAAGCTCCTAACAGCATTCATGAAGGTCTGTTCTAAATAGGTTGAGTCAAAAATTCATATGTTTTCATTGATTTTTAAGGTTCTATGTCATTTCCTTTACTATCATCATAACATCAAGCGCCAGCACTGCTTTGACCTGGCGTCATCGCCAAATGCATCTCATAAGATCAACAAGGGTCCTCTCAAGCTACGCGGGCACCTTAACCCTTCCCAGGCCCTGTTTTTGCTGCGTCTGATTCCTGAACTTCTCAGGACTAATATAGAAGCCGTACCAAAACCTAAACAGCAAGCTAAACACAGCAACCAGCAAATTAATCCACGCCAAACTCCCATATTCTCTCAAGCTGACCATATCCAACGGCGCCTTCTCGTCATAGTCCTGACATACCTCCAAGAACAACTTTGGATCATCTGTTATCAACCCATCAACCTCTTTGCGTATACTCCATTTCACCCATTGCTCATCGTTCACCGTCCACAAGAAAAGCGCCCTGTCCAGCGTCTTACAGTCTGCTATGAACTGCTCTCCCCAGGGACCCACCAACGTCTTCTGGAGCATATTGAACGACACATTCGGCACCTTCAAAAACTGCCGCGCGTACGGGATGCTAACTCCGATATGTGTGATCGGAAAGCCAGGTAAATATTTCGTACAGAGCGGCAAATACATAGCCTAAATGCAGGGCATCTAGTCAGCAAGTTCAGTGTAAGCACCGTATTGGAATTCTACGCACCGCCCAAGATCCCAATACCACTCTCTCCCTCCACGGCCTCGAAGGTTTCACTTGCGCGATCGTCGAGCCGATCAGATGCATCAAGGTATCGGCATCGTCGTCCAGCTTCAACTGTTCGTTAGCATCATATCCACAAGGGTTCTCAGAGACGCGGCCAAGCTACCTTGATGTCTAGCAGTATCCATATATGCTCCAATCCCGGTCTCGCGAGGTAGTTCAACGCGTCTATCAACCGCGGCATCGGCTGTTGCGGTTCCTTGAGCGTGCGGAGTGTGGAGAGATACGCCCAGTCGCAGTCGACGATCTTGCCTTTGACGCCGAAGCAGCGTTTGAGATCCGCGTCCTGTGAGACTGGTGAGACAGAGGAGGAGAGCTGGGAAAGCAGAGGAAATTTACGTGCGAAAGCACGATGACACCGCCTTTCGTCATATGCAGGTCGATTTCGACGGCGTGCGCCCCGACTTTTACGGCGGCTTCGAAGGCCGCCATGGAGTTTTCTGGGAAGGCGGCTTTGTAGCCTCGGTGCGCGATCGTTTGGGGTATTCGTCTTCCATCGGCATCCTTCATTGCAAGGCCAAAACTAGCTGCGACATCGTCAGCGCTAGCCAAAGTTCGGTCTTGAGATGGAAAACGAACGGTAAGGAATGGCTATCGAGTCTGCGAGTAGAGGTGTTCGGTCCTGCATGACTGTGATATGAATATTCCAGATGCAAGGATATCGGCCAGAATCCAGTTGCTCTTCATTCGCGGCAGTTCGTTCACCGAGACAAGAACTATTATAGTTTTGAAGATATCACCTTTCATGCAACAAGAGCTCGCAAGAATGCACTCATTAACTCTTCTTTGACGTCCTAGAGGTTTTCATGAGCCTCTTGTCCTCAAACGCCCCTGGTGCATCCCGGCAGTATAAAGAACTCACCTTCGGCTCAAGATAGCTAGCTACCAGGGTATCAGCATCGAGTAAGGAGCAAATGAATCAAAACTTTCGTATAAAGAGCGGGGTACAACACCCTTATATTCAACACAGTTCTACGAGCTCTTCATCTAATGAAAATGGAGGTCATTCCACCCCTCTCCCCCAAATGTCGTCTTAAACTCATCCACTCGGGAATGGTCGGACTTTAGGATGCGGAGATAGGGAGCTTTGACGGGGATCGATCCGTTTCCAAATCCTGTCTCTGGAACACCAAGGACGTGAAAAGGCTCCAGTTCATCGACCTCGCCCTATGTTTCTGTGTAATTATTGTTCGTGTACATCAATGGCAAAAACTTTGCATCTATGATGGAGCAGAGATAATGATCTTAATGATGCATCTATGTAATTTAAGATCTCAAGTACTCCTTTGAGCCCGCGACGGCCAGTTATCGCCAATCGTCGAGTCCTCTACAGGTCTACCAACCAGGACATTCAGCTTGGACCCGTGCGAATACGGAACGTAAATTAAATCGAGTTCCGAAGCTGCACAATAATCATGGATTGGCCGGTTTTCGGATTGCCCTCTTTCAGATCTCTTTGGCCGTTAATCTCCATATCTGCCTTTTTATACGCTTTCCCTCCCAACGATGGAGAAGGTTGGAGGGAAAGGCTGAAACATGGACATCGGATGAGGTTGTCCATGTTTGAACCACAACTCCAGCTCCTCATGTTCCGTATCTAAAACATGCATACTGCATGGTGTGTCCAAATTTCTGCTTTGTAGTGTGTCCAGACACCATGAAAGGACCTCTCCTTGCTACATACATACTGTATGTATCACACATCTCAAGGTAACGCTCTCATAACGCCCTCAAAAGCTACCAACGCCATCGCATTCGCCGGGAAAGCCCTCAAAAAGCACGGCAAGAACCCTCTCCAATATCCTCTCCATCCGCTTTCCTTATACACTGCTGTCGCAGCAGTTCTCCAGTTCGGGAATTTCCTTACGCCATCATTCAGTCCGCCGGCTAACGGATCAGTCATAATCCTCTGCTTCACCACGTCGCTCGGATAACTCGTACACCAAAAGATCTGCGCGCTGAGGCCACCTGCCCAGAAATTAATCGCAGGAGTACTCAGGTTCGTCTTCTCGGTCAGAAGCTTGGTAAATATGTCATAGCTGCCCCACCAGAAGAAGAAGAAGGTGCGGAAGATCAATGTCGCTGAGAGACCGTGATAGAGACCTGGGACACCATGGAATTTGTAGATCTTCTTGATCGCGTCGATAGGGCCTTTATACAACCTGTCTGCCTTATTGGAGGAGTATTGGATCTGTAGACGTGTCTTGATATGCTCCACTGGCGCAGCGACGAAGCTGACTGTTGTGCCCGCCATGACACCAGCGAGGCCGTGCCCAACAATGGGAAGTTTGTGCTCTTTCGTCTGACCGAGTTGGGCGAAGGAGGACGGTGTAGCGGCCAATGGAGGCATGAAGACATGTTTGTGGAGCAACTTGCGGTAGAAAGTAAGAGACCCAAGCATGATACTGTCCATGAACATCCAGCCTATTAATGGAGGCGTTGCGCCTTTGTAGAGTCCCGAGACGCCTTCCTTGCGGATTGTTTGCATGAGACATTGTAGAGGCCCATCGAACTGCGATGCTTTCGAGGTTTGGAGACGAACTTTGATAGTATCAAATGGATGTCCCACTATATACATAGTCAGCAAGCAGTATCGAAACTTGATCCGAAGAAAGCTATACCTGTGAGCTTTGCAACGCCAGAGAAAACGCCAGCAACGAAACCTTTGTAATTCTGTTGCTTCGGCGCAACCTTCTTATTGCTTTGACTCTCCATATTCCCAAGCTTCACCCCATCCTGCCCAACAGCAGACGCGGACATTGACTCAAAGAACCAAGCTTGTCGTCATCAAGCTACCAGTCGATGCCGTTACCCCACGGGGAAGTTTTGTCGCTCTGTAGTCTGTTCAATCACACTGGAAATATAAAGCCGACTCTCAATCGCACACTCTTCTTGGTCTCCTGTGATATGGGACCAGCTCTACAGCTCCCAAGCAGAGCAAAACGTATTTGGAATGTGATGTTGAGTAAAACTTGGTATATTACCTAATGATGCGGTAGTCGCGTTCAGAACTTTTGAAGCCATTCGGAATCATCTAATCACTATCCGAGCTTAACCCGGCGGGGCGATCTGCAGGGTACACCACCCTGGTCGATAATGCCAATCCATCAGCGTGCACGCCATACTCTACCTTACTCCATTGGAACTCTTAAGTAATGAACATCTCGCAGAGAAATTAGAGGCTTCACTTCAGTTCTCAAAATCTAGCCTCTACTCCGTCAATTTCTCGAATTCAAGACAGCTTCGAATCAGCGAAGGAGCAGTCACGATGGCCTCTGAAGTAGGGGCCATTGAGTCCAAGAAAGGTACCCCGCCATTCTTAATATCTGTCCCTCCCCACGCCCGCTGCTGATCACCTATAGTCTGGACAACGCTCATAACAAACACCGCCTATCTATCGGGTCTCATAACTCTCGACTACTCCCTTAAGAAATCCGGTTCCAAATATCCTCTCATAGCTCTCTACACCGACACCTTCCCCGCCGAAGGACATGCCGCCCTGAAAGCTCGAGGTATCCCGTCACGTCACATCCCGTACCTGCTTCCCGCAATAGACATCGATTATAGCAATGATCCCAGATTCTACGATTGCTGGAGCAAACTCACGCCGTTCAGCTTGACGGAATTCGACAGGGTGGTGCAGCTGGATAGCGACATGTTGGTGTTAAGAAATATGGACGAGCTCATGGACTTGGAGCTCGATGGACCGGAGTTGGCAGGAAAGGGAGATAGAGTGTTTGCAGCGGGTCATGCCTGCGTGTGCAATCCATTGAAGAAGTCGCATTATCCTCAGAATTGGTACGTTCTGCGGGTGCAGTGAAGTAGATGAACGCGGCATTAATGCCATCCATAGGGTCCCAGAGAACTGCGCCTTCACAAACCAGCACGACACTCCAGACATCGCACAGACGACAGGTGCGGATCCAGCAGTTGGTCCTTTAGGCTTCATGAACGGCGGCTTGCAAGTCGTCAATCCTTCTTCTGCGGTTTATGACCTCATTGTCGACTACATGAACTCCGACAAGGCCATCGACCTTGAGTTCGCGGACCAATCTTTATTGTCCGATCTGTTCAGGGGACGTTGGGTGCCCTTGCCGTATACATACAATGCGCTCAAGACACTGAGGTGGAAAGGTGTGCATGATAAGATCTGGAGGGACGAGGAGGTCAAGAATATACATTATATCCTGGCGCCAAAGCCCTGGAATGAGTATGATAGCGAGGGGAACAGCACGAGTAAGGATGAGACGCATTTGTGGTGGCAGAAGATGAACGATGAGAGGTTAGCTCAGGAGAAAAGCAAAGGAATCAGTGGTGGCTTTTGATCGTTCTGTCCCTTCGCAGGATGGCGTTTTACATGTAGGAGCGAGCGAATATATCACGGTGTAGTATAGAGTTTAAATCACGAGCAAAGATATATGAAGAATAAGCCCATACGGCTTTGCAGTAGAACAGCATTTCGCTAGCTAGAATCAACTGCTAACAGAACACGCTTGCTTCCACTACAAATGGCCCACTCTGGATGAAAGGTGTGCATTTACTCCTCGTCCTCCTCAGCCTCGTCATTGACGACGTTGAAGAAGCGGAGCTCATAGACACCCTTGGAGGTGGAGACGACACGGAGCCAGTCACGGAGCTGCTGCTTCTTGAGGAACTTCTTGGTACTACATGGCCGTCAGCATCAATCCGGCAAGCCCTTCCTTTCTCATCGGAAATTCCAGAGGATAAACATACAGGTACTTGAGGTATCTTCCCGAGAACTCAGTGTGCGCAACGACCTCGATCTTGCCCTCGCCTTGCTGGGAGATCTGGATGATATCGCCGAGGTTGCCGACACGGCCATCGACCTTGATCTTGTCCTGGAGGAACTTCTCGAAGGCGGAGACGTCGAAGATCTTGTCAGACGCCGGCTGGGAGGCGTTGATGATGAACTTCTTGGTGACCTTGGCCTGCTTGCCCTTCGCGGATTTCTAGATGCACATTTTGTCTTAGCCTACTGTATCACGCCGCGGCGACATCTCCAGAGCTCTTCCTCGCACATCTGACCCAGAGGCAGGCAGATGGGAGAGCAGAGCTGGGGATGCGCTTAGCCAACAGCAAAGCGGTTCAGGAACTGTCACATACGGTGGTTGGAGCCATTGTGAATGTTGACGGGTGGTCGCAAAGAAGTATAATCCTACGCCTTGTCGATTGTCGATGAAGTTCAGAGAAAAATACTCCTCGAGATGTTGGTGGGATAATTGTGGGCGCCAAGAGTTTGCTCTGCCGCTTAAGGTTTAGCGGTCTTTTAGGGCTGTGTGGAAAAACAATTTAGCCGACATCTACGTCTACGGTTCGAGCACGTGATATCAGGATGACTTTGGCAAAAGGGTAAGGGAGAGATAATTTTTATTATAGAAGCAAAATGATGGAGTGATTTGAAGATCAGAGAATAAAAAGTTTAAAAGGACACAACCTGTGTTGGGGGTTGAATCCTGAAACCAGACGGACTGAGTTTCCAAGTCATACACGCTTGTGTAATAACTGCCCGTTGTTGACACTTGCCAATTGAGCCAAACCTCCTGGCAGGACTTGTTAAAGGGATGTTTAATGCGCTTAATATAAGCGCGTTTAGTGCAGTTGTTTGTGTTGATTTTTGAAAGAGGTTGGAGTTACAAAAATCAGGATGTAATTTGATATCACGTGATTACAAAGGGGTAACGTTTGTTAATAATCTTAGAACCAACGAGCACTTTGATGCCATATTTGAACTTAATGATCAAGTATTATCTCAAATTTATAATCTATTGTATCTAGGTGGCTTGAAACTTCACTGACCAGCCATATGTATACACGTAGACCTGGAAGATTGAGACATTCTGACATTTGGCCCTGCAAATCAACAAAGATATTTCAAGCATACTTCCATAGCAAACAGAGCAATACCAAGCAATGAGTTGATCCTTTAATCATAGAATATAAATATAAATGGAAAGGATCAGCCATTTTAAGGCATTCTACCCTACAAAGCAGTGAAAGTATTTCAAGCATTGGATCAGTTTGGAGGTCCAGACATTAATACAAACGAAGCAATACAAGCGAAGAATATTATTTCATTATTGAATGTAAATATAGACAGAAGTATTCACAATTTTCAGACACTCTAGGCAGAAAGCCTGTAAGTGGAAGTCTGAACTTGCCTTGATTCACCTCCAACAAACTCAGACAACAGGGTCCCTGTAGTCGACCTCAAATTATATGGAGTTTATATAAGTCTCTTGATTACCCTTCTTTTATTTTCTCTCTTGACAAATAACAACGCATTCTGGGTCATCTCGGATTATTCACATCACCAACACTTTGGTCGGTCCACAAAAACATCCGTAGGTCATCTCCAACATGTGTGAGATATATCCTAACAGCTCAATCAGTAAAATACAAATTCCATCAACAATGATGGACTTGGAATCTCTTACTGAGAAGCCAGTCTTCTTCGCCTTTAGAGAGCCAGCCCAAATCGACCCTGCTGTGGCCCAATCTACACTTTCCGATACTCAGATCATGGACTCTTCAGCTCTCAATGCCAGAAAGGACAACACTAGAGAGGACAACACAAATGATTCAACCAAGCTACGTCCCTCAGCTCAATCGACCTCTTCTCCAGCCGATTATACTCCGCCTGTATCATCTTTGGAGGACAACATTGCCTTCATTTCTTTCTCCGGACGTGTCATCCCCCCTCGTATCCAAACTAACATCAACGGATGCATAGCACAATTCCACCAGTTGAAGACGTGCAAAGAGAACATCGCCCAAGACAAGCTATCCATGGGGGAGGTCGATGCGATCATGGCCTATGCTCATAGGCAGCTTGAGGAAAAGGCGGCCAGGATCGCAACAAGTCTGAAGAGCTTCGAAGAAGAAATCAAAGATGGAATGGAAGCGAAACATGCGATCAACAAAGCTGAGGAGAATACAGAACGCAATGATAAAGATCCCGCGAATACCATCGAGTCTGTCCACAGAAAGAATACCTTGCTGAGGGAATTGAACATGAACGCGCTGTCTATTGGGCATGTGGTAGCTAGAGCGGACTCGATCCCTGATATGGATGAAGAGCAAAAAACTCTTGTTGTTCGACAAATGGCATTGGCTTCCCTTGAGGACGCTGGCGCTGAGGAAGAGCAGAAGCTGACCAGCCGTAATCAGTCTCTTAACAATCAATATCAAGCTCTCTGCAAGCAACAGTATTCTCTCCACATGCAACAACAATCTCTCGACAAGCAACAGCAATCTCTTGACGAGCAACATCAATCTCTTGAGGAGGCAAAGCAATCTCTCGACGAGCAACTACGATCTTTCAGCGAGCAAAAACAATCTCTCGAGGAGGAAGACGGCCAACTGGTCAACAAAGAGTGCGACATCAACGTACCCCAAGCACTCTTAGCCGACAAGCTCCCAGCTCTCCACACCAAGGAGAATAGATAAAGCGCATTCCTTTGAGCACTGGCCGAGGAAATGTACGAGCTATACAAGGAAGGCCGAGAGAGCCTTAAGAAAACGAAAGAGGGCCAAGCTGATTTGTCTCTCTGAGCTCAATGACCTGGCGTCGCACGACCTGATTGGTACTCATGCAAGTCACGTCTATGACAATCAGGGTGGGAGCATTAGAGATCTTGGTTTTGAGCTTGATTTTGAAACAGGAATATGAATTATGAAGAGAGACAGTGAGGAAGATGCAAGTGCAAAAGATGCCTCTCCAAGCAGAAGATGGAGAGAATATTAGCATAAATTGACCCACTGTACTATGACTGCAACTCTTTTGAACTTGAGCCTCATACCTAGATAGATGAATCCCAAAAATTGTATTTGGCTATTATCTGTCCTGTTTTCTGGCTTTGAGATGAATGTTGTCGTCGTTCAGCCCTACATACTTTCCTATTAGTGAACATTACCGACCCCTGCCCACTATTAGCCCTTGCGCAGAGCAATAAGTCACTACTACTCATCAGCATCCCCTCATCAACCACTGAGATTCCATCTAATTCATCACAAAGCATGTCTTAATACTATCACAACACATAGAATTGCAAAGCCACAGTATTAAAACATCTCGGAAAGTTCAGTAATCAATTATATTCATAGCTAAAGTGATGCCTTCGCACCCCCAGTGCGCAGAAAAAAACATCGCACCGGTATCCGTAGACAAACTGGGAAAGTAAAAGCCTATCCCTAAGAAAAAAGAAAAGCCTTCTCGTCAATTCGTGCAAATTATCGAAGGAGAATGAACTGGCGCCAGGTCCCAACACTCTCCCAAGTCCTCTAGATACTAGATACGCGTATGCGAAATGTTCCGGATATATTCGGGACACTTCGAATTCGAGCAGGTGTGTTTGCCAAGAGAGCGGGCCGGCAATTGGTGTTGCCGAGTCGATTGGCCTTGATTAGATGGTAAATTGAATGCATGTGGCACAGCAGGAGACTGATGCCGAACTTCAGAGAAAGCAGGACGGTGAGGTGGCGGTCATCGTCAGATTAACATCGGAGGTGCGGAAATCGGCGATGATGGCCATTGGAGAGCGGTGGAAGTGGTAGGGTGAATTGCTTAGTACTTGAGGATGATGTACCTGTGAATCACGTCAGCCGATGTCCGCCATGCAAGCAGCATGCGGAAAGGCAGTGTGCAGTGGAAGTAGCGCGAGTGATAAGTATTGTACGTACAGAGCATGGATGATTCCGGGAATGTAACCAAGGATCGTCAACAAGATGTTGATGAGGAGGTCGGCACCGCAACCACGCTCGAGGAAGACGCCGAGAGGTGGGAGGATGATGGCAAGAATAATCTTGCAGATGTCGCTGTGACGTCGCAGTCAGTATGATGTTGGTCTGCAAGGAAGAAAAGCCCTGCGCGAGCTCTGCTGAAGCTGTTGTCTCGTCTCAAATGCAGCCGGCCGAGACAACCGAGTCCAACAGCAATGGGAGGAGAGCTCTTACCTAGCTGTGAATGCCATTTCGAAAGAGTTTTGTAGTTAGAAGCTCTGAAGCGGTTCTAGATGGTGTATATGGTGTGATGTGAGCTTTATTGGAGATTGAAGTTCTCTGTAGTTGTAGTTGTAGTTGTATGTTGAGGAATCAGAGTGGAATGAATGTGGGCCTAGCTACCTTTTATGAGAGCAACAGTGATTTGCAGACTAAGAGCTGTCGACTCCCGGACCAACCAAGCAACCAAGCGACGTCACCACCAACTGACGGGTAGAGAGTACGTACCTAGTGAGTGTCATGGGGCATGTTCTTTCCAAGTCTTTCTTACTTCGTAGACTCTGTAAAAAGGAAAGCCCCACTAAGTGCCGGTCAGCCACAGCGCGTGACGTCATCTGGTGGCATGTCGCTTTGTTATCCGTAAACGGAAATGTAAACAGAGATTGCCAAGGAAAAGTAAGAAAACCAATAAGAACCACATCAACATGTATATGTATGCCTATATGCATATATACATATGTAACTGGGTTGCCCATACAGTACTCGTATCTTGATTCTCTGTGACTCGATTATTCTCGCCTGCAAGCCTGAATGCTGTGGTATGGTACTGTATACAGCCCTCATGCACTTGGCATGCAATCCGGTGTCAACTGTCAAAACTCTTTACCTATAGCTCATCGAAAAGTCACTTGCACTTCATATCATGCTCATGGTGTGCGTGTTCAAATCACCAAGCCACACCTGTGCCACGCACCCACATACATGCATTTTGCAAGTATGGCTAAACCATTTATGGACGAGCCGACCCAAGACCAAGCTGGCGTCGAAGGCCGTCATCCAGTCCTCGACACACGTGACACGGCCGTAGATCTTCATTCTGCACTTATAGGTATTCGAGTGAAGGTTCAAAACACTGCTATTATGGTTCTTAATTCCTCTGTTGTTCATTTGCAAACTCAGTGTGTGTTTGACTCTCCATCATGCGAATCGATACCGCAACGAGCACATTCATCGCCTCCAAACCTCGAAGGTCGAGTTGAGTCGGAGCGCAGCACCGGCGAACCGCGAAGTCATCTGAAAGAACAAGATTTACTATGAATCCTAAGAGTGGGATTTCTATTCTGCCGTTCAAGAAGCTGAATAAACGTCAGCACTTTGTCGCGCAAAGCAGCCCTCCTATCAAGCCAGCAAGTAAATGCTTGCGGCTGACCGTGAACCTCGACCATCTTCCTTCCTTTCATCCATCTATCCCCGCTCCCTCACTTCTCGTCACCATACTTCGCTGGAAAGAAGGCCTTTTGGCGGCAAGTTTCGAGATCGTATTCCAAGAACTCGTCCCCGTCCATCTCAAATGGATTCTCCCACTCCTCCTCCGACTGTCCAGTCTTCTTCTTCAATTTGTCAACCCACGCGGTCATGCGCCTGGCAGCAGCTGGTCGCGAAAGAAGCCTGTTCCCGATCCAGACTTTGTTGTAGGAATTTTCCTCTTCTTTGTATTCCTCAAACCTGGCTTTGAGCTCTGGGTCTGCTGGGATCATCATCGCATCTATCTTCTTCATCTTCTCTTGGTGTCTCTCTTCGGCCTCAGTCTTGACTGGCGCTTCGGACAGCTTTTGGGCAAGTGCATCGGCTACAATGGTGGATTTCTGCACAACAGCATCCTCCTTACTGTGCAATCCAGCCCAGGCTCTCTTGGTTCCCGGGTTCTTGTGGACGATGAGACGGACTTTCGATGGTGTCTGCGAGATCATGGCATTCTTGAAAAGTCGAAAAGCTAGAGGAAGGGGCCGTTGTGGTAGGGCCAGCTGAAACATTTTTATGTCTTTTGATCTCTGTAGTAGAGGCTTTTTTCATGCAAGCAACTGTCTTGTCTAAACCCAAAGCATTACTCTCATGCGAATAGGCACTTTTCTTACTCTTGATAGCAGCGCTCTGCGACTTGTCCTTATGTGGGATACGCTCGATCACAATACCTTGTCGGAGCTCATCTTTGTAGGCCTTTAGTAACTTGATTGTAACGTTCGTCTCTGCAGATTTGGTGATCTGATCAAAGTTTGCCTGATCTTGTGCAGCATAATTAACGTCGATAGCATTCTGGGACGTGTGCTTAGTAGTCGACATGCGCTCAACCATTATTCCTTGGCGATATTCATTTATATATGCCTTAGGAAATCTAATTGTAATGCTTGTTCTCCTCGATTTAGTGATATGGCCAGAGATCGTTCGATCTTGATCACTGCCGTTGGGCTTGGTACGGTTCTTGGTCTTCATATTGAAAATCGGAGTTGTTGATGATTTCTATACTCTGTATTAGAATAAAAGGCATCTAACAGTGTTTGATCTTACATACTGTATATAGCCATATACCAGTTGTCTCGTTTGTAGACCGAAGATATTTTCGTGGTGGTTGCGTTTAAAGAAGACAAGAGGTGCTGTGGATGAAGTCGAAGCTACAGAAAGGGGGATGGATGAATTCGAAATCGTGAATCGTCCAGCAGCCGATAGGCGTTCAATCAAGTGAATTAATTGCACTGAATCATAGGGCTTCAATTTCTGATCAGAAGCGTCAATCTAGCAAGTAATTATTTTCTTAATTGTGACTCTGGGGACCGTTAGTGCAGGAATCATACTTCCAGCATCCCGTCACCGATCTCATATTTGATCCGACTGCAGCACCCAGTTGCGAATATGTTTCAGACTTACCATTTTCCGTTTATCCACACCACGGCCGTTGTCAACTTCATCTCTGAGTCCTAGAGAGGGTTACCAAATCATGATAGGCTGATGGGTTTCAGCCAGGTCACTGGATTACGCCTCATATATCCATCGAAAGAGAAGAGATCAGTTATTCTTGCTTCATCTACTCTACTCACTGCTGATATTCCTCCCAATCCAAGTCTCCATCTCCCCCGTCATCCCACAATACTTGGGATCTCTCAACTGCTTCATCGTCCCCTGAAATAATGCCACCCTCCTGCCCTCAAAAGCATCCCAGGCCTCCTGCGTCATACCGACGGGAATCGCCTCCTGTCCCAGCTCCAAGCCAAGCCACGCCTCAATCAAAAACTCGTCGATCGGCATCCCCCACTCTCTCCCGTTCTTGATCTCCGGCTGGTTCTTCTCGTCATGCAGCTCTGTCTTCACAGACGCGGGCAGGATCTCTATGACCTTGACGTGCGGCCGCAGCTGCTCGCGCATCGTCATGATGAGCTGGTGCATGGCGGCTTTAGAGGCGCAGTAGTTGCCGCAGCGCAGCATGGGGAGGAGGGCCAGGCCGGAGGTTATGAAGATGAGGGCGGTGGGCTGGGAGCGGGAGAGGGATTTGAGGTGGGGGAGGAGGAACTTGACGAGGGAGACATGGGAGATGTAGTTTGTGGTGAGCTCGTCTTGCACGGATTTGAGGTCGATGGACTCGGGTTTTGAGAAGTCGATGCCGCGCTGGATGCCGGCTCCGAGGAGGACGGCGTCGAGATCAGGATGTTGATTGATAACCCTGGAAAACATCAGGTTGGGGTCAAACAGACGGTGCTATTAGGGATTTTGTATCAGGGAAGGACCTACGTGTCCACAAAACTCGGGATGCCGTCTAAATCTGTGATATCGAAGCAGATGCCCGAGACTCTATTTTCGCCATGTTTCCTTACCAACTCATCCAGGTTCTCCTGACGACGCCCAACGGCTATCACCTTCCCTCCATTTCCGATAATTTTCTCTGCCAGGCCACGACCGATTCCCGAGGTTGCGCCTACCACTAGGACGCACTTGTATGGAAACATCGTCATTTTAGGCTGCCGTGATTGATCGAAGAAGCCGAGTTTAAAAAAATGAAGAGGCGTCCGCGGCGAGCAGACGAAAAAAGTCAAGATGGTCGGCCAGCAAAAAGGAGATAAGGCAATGAAAAGGGATAGAGAGGAGAGGAAGGAAGGAATCATTGCTGAAGGTCGTTATGGTATGATCCCCTGATTATTGTAGTGGCACGCTATATCACGTACATACATCACCATGCACCGCTTGACTCTGTATTGTCCTTTCTCTCGATTTCCGCAACCCGGTGGGAGTGCACCTCATCTTTCCTGTATCTTCACTCCGGCCCTCGACCTCTGGAGGGCCATGGATATTGTTTGGGGAACATCAATGGCTGGTCATGGTTATGGAAATTCGAACCTCAGAAGCGGAGACTATGATATCATATGATATCATGACTGTCGGCAAGTTGAGACGTATGAATGCGATCACACGATAGCGTTGAGTACTTACATACGTATTGAGGGAACTAGGCAGGCTGAATATGATAGAGTAAGACGCTTGTTAGCAATGCAGTATCTCCTTTGCTACTGAAAACTCAATTCGTTCGAGCGAGGTGGAAAGAGAGTTAAGAGACTGATTTTAGAAAGGTTGGCAGTGAGTTCCTGATGCGAGGACGCGATTTTTAGACAATATTAATATTATTTTCCAAGTAATTCGCAAAAATATTCCTGGAAAAGCTGCCACAAAATAGATTCCTCCCCTGCAGTTGGACGCAGGTAAATATAGTTTATCCCGAATATAATAACTAATAATTCTGATAATGTCTCATGAAAGATTCATAAGAAGTCTGATATGTCCTCTGACCGAGCGCACCGAAGCTGTTCGCAATTTCCGGGGTAGAACAGCCAGCCAGCCATGAATGATGTCAACGGGACGTTGTACACGTGATCCTCACCCCGATCTGTCAAAACCACGCGCTATAACCTTGTAGAGTAACAAATCCGTGTCTATCGAAGATCATAACCCAAGTATCAAGCATGGAGTATCTCCATTTGCAAGCTAAAATGCTGGTACATCTCTCGCTGTGATATGGAGACCTTCACAAGTTCATTGTATGGGGAACACGGGAAGCCTCGGCTGACAGGGGTTCTCCACAAGTGCAACGGACTCGGAGGACAGGGCAATCATCACATGCAGAGGGCGACGAAGGGACTGACACTGTATTAATATCTATCTCCGAACGTCTTTTCTATCCTGTCTTTCTGTCTCACCTTCCATCTGACACTTCTCTTCATCTAAATAATCGATTTTTTAATGCCCTTTCGTCTCGCTTTTGCTCATTGATACCCATAATGTCTCTCAAGAACGGTGAGCGAGTTCCCCCTGTCCTCGACCACATCGTTGTCGCCGCCATGGCGAGGCGAGGCGGTGCCGGAGGTTTCACAGGATGGCTTGCTGATGGATGACTATAGCTGCTTTCCCTGCCTCCGAGGCTTTCGACCTCATCAACGCCTCCCTGCAAGCCGACGCGACTGAGCGCGCGAACGCCATCAAGCAGGGCAATGCCATCTTCGCTTTCACCCTCAAGAACGCTGCGGGCGAGACTGACAGCTGGCACATTGACCTGAAGAATGAGGGTGTTGTTGGAAAGGGCCTCGGCGACAAGCCAACTGGTACGTTTCTTCCTCGATGAAACGGGCCGGAGATGGCGTTTCTGCGAATTCCATGCTAATGCGCAATGTTATAGTCGTCCTCTCTCTCTCAGACGATGATTTCGGAAAGCTCGTTTCCGGCAAGGCGAATGCACAGAGACTGTTCATGGGAGGCAAACTGAAGATTAAGGGAGATGTCATGAAGGCCACAAAGCTTGAGCCAGTTTTGAAGAAGGCACAAGCTCCGAAGGCGAAGCTATAAACGAGGAGAGCATATAGTGGGATAGGAGTGGGATGGCAAGTCTCCGTGGTGGCATAGATTCTATCGCCACAATCTACGTTATCGCCAAATCGTGTAATTTTAGCCCATGGTACAAGCACAATCGAGATTCAACTTCAGATCCTATGCCAAGCATATTGTAACGAGCTCATCCATAGTGGCTTTGTCGACAGTGTTGATTGGACCAGCTATCTCATCATTTCCATTGCTAACAGTGGTATAACCATCATGGTCTTCACTAATACTATTGATGTTGCTGATGAGAATTTGTTGAAGCTCATGTAAGGCAACAGGGTCAACTTTAAGAGTATAGTCAATTGCTGCGATTTGGCTCTGCCTAATAAGTTCTAGATTAGCATTTTGAGAAAGTTGTCATCTTCTGCATTGCTCGCCATTGATCCATTATCTGGAAAACTTGTCTGTATTTTGTTAGCTTGACTTGGCTTAGTTTTGCTATGTGAATAGACTGGGTATGACTTCGCAGTCTTCTTATTCTATCTCGCAGGCTTCTCAGCACTGCGCCAATTGAGAAGTCTCCCTAATATATACTGTAACCAACGCTATTTTTGAATCCAACTGGCCAAACCAAGTCTCTCAGATATCAAAAAGCGCCTTCCTGGTATCATAGCTATATTTCAGCTCTCCATGCCAATAATTAGGTGTCTCGGGCTTCGCAATCTTCCACGCCTCATCCAGCGCCTTCACAACCTCCTCCGGCAACGGCCCCTTCTCCAAGGCGTCCAGATTCGCCTCCAGCTGCTCCAGGCTGCTCACACCAAGAATAATCCCATCCTTGCCGCCATCTTTGACCTCCAACCCACTGTGGTGCACGAGCCAGCGCAGCGCCGTCTCGACAAGCGTGACATTGTGCTTCTTCGCCACGGGCTCGACAGCGCCCAGCGCGGCGAAGATCGCCGGGTGGAAGTAGCGCTCGCGGTAGCGCCCGCCCATGGGGCCAGAGTTGTCGGAGAAGCGGCCGACGTCGGGACGGTCGGCTTTGGAGGTGTACTTGCCCGAGAACAAACCGCCAGCGAGGGGATTGTATGCGTAGAAGGCAAGGCCGTAGCGCTTCAGCGCCGGGAACAGCTCGGCTTCCACGCTGCGCGTGATGGCGTTATACATGCCCTGGTAGATGGTTGGGCGCACCCAGCCGTTGTAGTGGCATGTCAGGACGATCTCGGCGACTTCGTAGGCGATGTAGTTGCTGATAGCGAAGGTGACGAATTTGCCGGCCTTGTGCAACTTGTCAATGGCCGCGAGGGTCTCTTTGAAGGGGACGCTGCGGTCGGCGGCGTGGAGGTAGAAGATGTCGACGATGTCGGTGCCGAGCTCCTCCAGGGACTTGTGGACTTGTTGCGTTAAGATCTCGGGCTTGTGCGTGCCGGGCACTGTGGGGTAGACTTTGGTCGCCAGCTTCAGGCCGCGCTCCTTCCAGCCCGCAGCACGCGTGAAGGCTTCTTGCGTGCCATTGCCGTAGCTGCGGGCGGTGTCGATCTCGAAGTAGCCGCGGGATTGGTAGACGTCGAGGATCTTGGTGAATTCGGGGAGGGTGTTGATGCGGGCGCCGGTTGAGGGCTGGTGGGCTGTCAGTGTCTGCTGCGGTGGTGGTAGCTTTTATTGTACTTACGTCTGGGCCAAAGGTCATAAGGCCGAGGATGGCATGAGGCCTTGGTGAAGTTGCAATGAGAGGCATTTTGCTATATTGCTGGAGGAACGGGATAGAGCTCAGGGGTATTGCGAAGAGAAAAGCAAGCAACGTTTGGGAAATGTGAGGGTGGGGGGCAGATGAGGGGAATGAATGAGGGGAGCGGGGAAGATAACGGGAGGCACTCTATGAGGAAATCCATTTTTATATGTCGTGCATGAGGGGACGAATGACGCAATTATCTTAGATGTGATACAATCATTTTTACTGCGACATCGCGATGAAACTATGTTGACTTTAGAGAAGCTAAATGATGTGTGGATGCTGTCTAGATGAATACGTCGATGAATTGCTTTTAGGAGGATTTGTAGGACAAGACGTCGATAGTCGACTGGAAATCTACAGTGCCAACTGCTAAGCAAGGGGTGCTGACACAATGCTAGTTTAGCACCAGACCTGAGCATAATAAATGGAGATACATAGGTATGTAATGTAGTGTAGCTTAGGAGTCGCATAAGATGTATTAAAGAGAACAAGTATCTAAATACATAATATATCTATTTACTACCTATCTACCATTTATGGGCCCTGGGGCAGCACCCATGGGTGTAAAAGGAGAGGGGCTCGCGACTGGCTTGAGCCTCAGTTTAAAGTTCCACTCTAAACTGGAGCCCGCTGTCATCGGAGGCTCCGCAACCACAACCACTAAATCGGGTCCATCGTCATTGCCCAGACGCTGTTTTCCTGCTTTCCTTTCACCAGCCAATCCATGTTCAACAACCATCCTTACCTACGAAGTACCAGCGCAGCGAGGCCCCCAAACACTCTGTATACATGCTTCCACGACCTCTCTTGGCAGAGCATCTCATCTTCTCCATTACTCGCATGCATGTATAAACCAGTTCCTCCTCCGTCGTCCAAACATCGGCATTCACGAAGCGTAACATTCGACCTGGATGCCCCGAGACCAATCGCTTCCTCGAGGGCAGCATCAACAACCGATTTACGAGTTCGAGATTCGAGACGAACGAGCCAGACAGAAGGAGTTGAAGACGCTGACTCCGAAACGGACGAGATGGGGGGCCGACGGTCGCCATACCACCGGCCCGTAGAGGGGCATTCTGGGCAGCCGCTGCTGTATAAACCAGATAACGATAGAGGGCGATCAAGAGATATCCCAACGGACTCGCCCATACATCATGCCTTTAGTCGGAGATCGACGATGCGCAGTCGTAGTCCATCGGCAGCGGCGCAGGCGCTGCTAGATACGAAGAAGAAATACACATACGCGGCGTTTTTCCTTGGGCTGAGCTTGGTCAGTTTTGTAATACAGACGGAGACAGCGGTGTATATACAACATGAATTGGGATGGAACAAGGCGTATTGCATGTTGTACGTTTCCTCTCCGTTTCCTCGCTATGCCTCCCATCTAAAGATTACTAGATACTTCACCCACGGGTCTTGGATTTTCCTGTACCCCTTCCAACTCCTCATCCTCCGCGTGCAGAAGCGCTCCCTACCTTGGCGCTCATTCTGGCGTCGCCATAAATTCCTCTTACGCACAACCGCCCAAATGGTTGAGACGCAATCCCTCGAACCTCCACGCACGCAGCACTCTCCTGTTCCCTACATGCTGCGTACCACTGCGCTCGTGACCTGTTCCCTCACCGTTGCCGGCGGCTCCTGGTATGTCGCCGTCAATCTTACCTCACCGTCCGATCTCACGGCAATCTACAACTGCTCAGCCTTCTTCGCGTACGCCTTCTCTGTCCCATTGCTAAACGAGAAACTGCGCTGGGACAAATCCTGCGCCGTCCTCGTCGCTATCATCGGTGTCCTCGTCGTCGCTTACGGCGACGGCGCGACGACGCCGATCCCCCCCCCAGCCGGCGCAGAGGGCGCGGGCGCTGCACTCGCGGCCAAAGGCACTGAGGCTAAGAATCGATTGCTCGGTAACCTGATTATCGGCATTGGCTCAGTGTTATATGGCTTCTACGAAGTACTCTACAAACGTCTAGCCTGCCCGCCCTCGGGCACAAGTCCGGGGCGCGGCATGATCTTCGCCAACACGTTCGGTTCGCTGATCGGAGCATTCACGCTGCTCGTGCTGTGGATCCCGCTTCCGCTGCTGCATTACTCGGGCCTCGAGCCGTTTGCGCTTCCCCGAGGTGAGGCGGCGTGGATGCTTGGGATCTCAGTGCTGAGTAATGCAGTGTTCTCCGGAAGCTTTCTTGTGCTGATCAGCCTGACGAGTCCAGTGTTGAGCAGTGTGGCGGCGCTGCTGACGATCTTTCTGGTGGCGCTTACGGATTGGGCGGTGACGGGCGTGCCGTTGCACGCTGCGGCGGCGATGGGGGGCGGACTGATTGTGGTTGCGTTTGGGGTGCTCAGTTGGAGTACGTGGAGAGAGATAAAGGAAGAGGCGCAGAGGAAGGAAATGGATATTACTAGTGATGAGGAGGAGAGTGTACTTGATGTATAAGTACGCGATTTTGCATAATTCCGCAGGCTGGCGTTATGGATGGGTGATTCAATGGTTGAACTGCATTTGGGATGCTGAGGCAACGGGCTGCATTATATATATCATCAGAGCCATCGGGAGCTCTTTCAAACAAGGTAATGGAGAATCGGAAGGAGCATCGACACATGTATCATTTAGAAGCCATTATTAGATAGTTCTTCCTATTCCTTTTTCCATCCTTCAAGCTATTTCCATCCAATTCCTCAAATTTCGTAGGGTGCGAGTACTCCTCATTGCATTCCAGCACCTCACGACGAACAGCCTACTCCACCACAAAAGGGCGACGACGAGATCATATCCATGACTCATCTTCCATATCATCGTCCGAATCTTTTATCGCATAAACCTTCGACCAGACCTCTTTCTTGTAGTGATTGATCTCCTTCTCCTGCAGGTGACCGGGCTTTGTTGGCATGGCAGTCAGAGTGCTCTTCATTGCTGTTTCCATCATAGTGATGATAAAATTGAAGACGATCTTCAGATCTCTTCTAAAGTTGACATTGAAGATTCTGGATTGCTGAACAATCCCATCTGCTGCAAGATAGGCGATCAACTGATTTTCTCCTTCTGAGAATTTTGACCTCTGCTTCGCCTCTATAGCAATGAGTAAAGAGCCTTCGGATCCAAGAGGACTGTATCCCAGGGCCCAATCAGCTTGGCCAGTAATTATAAGTTTGCCATTGGCATTTGGTACCAATTTGTTCAGCATCTCAATATACACAGCCGATTCTAGGAACAGGGTGACACGCTTCATGCTGTCAACAGCTTTTGGGGGGGTCGAGGGATTCGCCTCAGAAGTCTCGGTGGCTTCGTGCTTCTGGCGTAGATGTTTCCAGCATTGAACGAGCATGATATCAATCGCGATGCGGGAAGTAGCTTCTGACTCCTCATGGTAGAGAGCGTATTCTAGGTCATCTAGATTTTGCTCTACCAGCAGTAATTAGTACTGAAATATAGACCTGCAAGTAATGAGTTGGTGAGATATACTTAATCTTAAAGGAACCTCAGCCAAGTTATCGCCCGCTAGGATCCATTCGTTCTCATTGTCGAACTTCAGGCCAAATACTTTCGAGAGTTTGGAATTTGTCATGTTGGTCGCATTTATCTTCACATCATAATCAATACAAGTTCACAAACAGAGGTTGGAATAGGAAAGACAGGACAAAATACCTTTACAACATTTTCAGTCGAGTGAACCTAAGAAAGAAATTTGCGTAGGAGCAGTGCGGTTGGTTCGCTGGTGCCATTGATGAGGGATAGTAAGGCTTCTAACACGGGTTTGGCGGCTATCTGTTCCTTTGACGACATAGCGGCGACCTCAGCAGTTAATGCCTTTGTCTCAGCAGAGGATTGTTTCTCAGACATTTCGGCTGACGGGAAAGAAGTGGAGGTGAATGTAATGTGAGAGGATGAGATGAGACGATTTGGTTAAGGGCTGATGGGGCGGACGAGGCTGACAGGGTTGATGTTGTTAAGAGAAGAATAAAGTGGGGAGAAAAGAGGGGACATGGGTTATGTACCCCCATGCCAACAAAGCGAGCAGCCTAAGCAATAGAGAGTTAGGGCAATTGATTAGTCAGTCAATGAACAAGAACATCAAGGGAGTTTATCAGTCCCGCCCCAATCATAATCGTCAAATTCTTCAATCCTAAAGTCATCGACTCTCAACTTAAGGAGTGTTCCAGCCATGGCAGACGCAAATGGGGATCCACAAAACTGAGCCGTTGCAGTGCCGCTGCCACTGCCTGTAAAGCGGGTAGTCAAGACCGAAGATAGCCGTCTATGTCTTATCACCCTCCTGGAAAGCGTTCTTTGTTGGTCGGAAAAACTATCGAAACTATCACGTGCAGGCCGGTAGTATTCCGGCCAGGCGAATCAGAGGAAACGAACCTTAATGTCATGACAAAGCTTTGGCAACACCAAAACTTGCGGACATTTTGACACACGGTGAGGAGATAAGAACGTCACCTAGAGATCTTCTCATCAGACACCGCTTCTCTCTGATTCCGTCATAAATTTCATATTTGTCTCAAGGCACATTGCTGATGTTATATATATGGATGTTGTTGCGCTTTGCGATCTACAAATTTCTATTTTGCTCGCGGAGTCGCTGTCCCCTATTTACGTGTCAGCGACGATGCGGTTCTCATATCATCAACAGTCTCCTACTTGAAAGTAGAAGGTCTCAGTTCCTGAATCTCTCCAATATCAAATTCTCATCACGTAACCGCTTGCCCTTGCCCTCTCACCTGAAGACAGATCAGGAAGGTCATGCGATCAGCGAGGCCGGTATTCATTCCGGCCTCTGCGATAAAAGCGAAAATGGCACCCACACAGAATTCATCATCTCTTCTTTCCTTCATTCCTTCTTATCAGCTTGCTTGTCATTCTCGAAAAGTTCCCTTTTGAGCCGTGACATCATCACCATCCTAATCTCATATCAAACATCTTCGATCCATTGAGTAATCCTAAACAATCATGGGTTCTGCTGATGCTCAACCGCTTTTCGTCGAAAACTTCGAGGTCCTAACGGACACAAGGCCAGATGATACAACGCTGCCACCCTTCATGGTGTCCACGACACGGGGCTTTCTTCCACGTGCCAATCCAATCGTCGATCTTCCATCTGACTTCGATGTCCTAACGTCAATCCTCACACGCATGTCCATCGTCACCTCCTCTGGTACACCTGGTCTCCTCGCCAATGGCACGCTCGGCGAGACCGTTCTCTCCGAACTTCCGGACCTTTCCACTGCGGTAGAGAAATACGCATCCAACCTCCCCCTCCAGAATGCCCTCTACAGAGACTATTCATTCCTCGCCTCCGCCTTCCTTCTGGAACCATGCCACCACGCCTTTCTGCGCGGTGATTCTTACGGCCTGGGCCGGCAAACTCTGCCGCGCAGCATCGCTCTCCCTCTGGCACTCTGCGCACGGCTCTCAGGCTTCAAGCCCTTCATGGAGTACGCGGGTTCTTACGCGTTGTATAATTACCGTCTCGAGCGCCCAGAGTTGGGGATGGAGTATGAGAATTTGAGGCTGATTCGGGCATTCGAGAAGGGCTTGGATCCAAAGAGTAGCGAAGCAGGTTTCGTGCTAATCCATGTGGAGATGGTGAAAAACTCGGGCCCGCTGGTTGAGGGGGCGGTGAGAGCGTTGGGGGCGTGTAAGGGGGATGATAGAGAGGGGTTTGATAAGGCGTTGCAGCAGGTGCTGGGAGCGATAGAGAAGGTTAATCAGGTTATGGAACGTAAGTGTCCTTTCCCATTCCCATTCAGCGCTAGTTTCTATATTCCGCGTCTGGAAGGTTTTACTTAAAAAAAGGGAACTGACATTTTCGAAGACATGTGGACGAAATCCAAGCCCAGTGACTATACGTCCTTTCGAACTTTTATCATGGGTATAACATCCCAATCCATGTTCCCCGATGGTGTAATCTACGAAGGCGTATCTGAGAAACCTCTCTCCTTCCGTGGCGAATCAGGCGCAAATGATAGCATGGTAAGCTTCCAATCCCATTCCCAGATTCTCTCGAGCGTATTATTTTTCCACTCATTTTAATCATCCCGTGCCATCCTGTCTCCGTTGCTAAAATCGTCCAGATTCCTCTCCTCGACAATCTCCTCCAAATAAGTATGCCATCAACACCTCTAACCACCATCCTCCACGACTTCCGCTCCTACCGTCCCGGCAACCACCGCGCCTTCCTCTTGCATGTATCATCCCTCTCCTCCTCCCTCTCCCTCAAATCCTACGCCCTATCATCCGCCTCCTCCGCCCTGCTCTACCTCAAGCTCCTGGACCAGGTCCGCGATTTCCGCTTCCGCCACTGGTGCTTCACGCGCGAGTACATCCTCAAGCGCACCGCGCACCCGACAGCCACGGGCGGAAGCCCGATCGTGACATGGTTGCCGAATCAGCTGGTGGCGGTGCTGGATGCGATGAGCGAAGTGGGGGAGATGTGGGGGACGAAGGTGGAGGGGAAGGCGAGGGAGGAGGTGGGGGAGATGATGGAGGTGGTGAAGAGGCAGAGGGAGGCGTTGGGGAGGGAGGTCGAGAAGTGGTGTGCTGAGAGGGGCGTTGCGTGATAACTTAAGGATTTTAAGATTGGAGTGGGAGGATAAAGATGAGATTTTTGGGGGTTTATGGCTTTGTAAATGAGAACAAGGCAATGCTTTACTATCTAAATTGAATTCATGGATCCAGGTCAGACCGAAAGCCTTCCCTTGGCGCTCTGGAACCCTGTTGGGCGCGACAATATTTTCGCAATGACATTAGTATCTTTCCCCTACAGATATGCTCATAGATGACTACAAGGCTCAGCCTCATTGTGTTAATGAGGTAAGAAGATTTATAGATAGGAATGGCTCAGCGTACAATGAGTGAACTAATCGAAAGCCAACTCTTCCCTAAATTACGAACGAATAAAAAGAAGGCACACTCGTATCACAGCCTTGTTCATCCTCATGATATTCTCCTTGTATCACATGCTACGGCTGCCCAGGTAAAAAATCAAGTGGCTCGTTGAAAAAGTGTATTCCATGATGTACATGCAAGCCTTTGTCGAGGCTGAGCAGCGGATGAGCCTTCTCTGTCTCAGACTACCATTAGAAACTATATATCTCTCATCGTCCCTGCACATCCTCGTAAGCAAGCCGCTGCCCAATCTAATATCTATGATCCTTTCTGAATTCCTGATCCCGCATCTGGAATCACTCCCTCTTTCTCTGCCCTCTCAATCTCTGCAGGATCAGACACGTCCACTCCCGCAGCCTCCAACTGAATTTCTCTAAGAGGTCCCACAAACCACTTTCTTGCACTAAACACCCATACCGACATCGATCCAAGTGCAATAATCCCTACCGCTACAACTGTGTAATTCAGCGTCTGGCTATCCACCGGATTCGCCGTCGGCAGACAGAAAACGACGGTTATAAGCGCGATCCAGCCAGTGGCGATGAGCGCCACGGGTCGAGAGAAGACGCCGAGATTGAAGGGCCCCTTCTTAAGGTTGAAAGAGTCCGGATAAATTAGCCCGATGAGAATGGGAATACCGTAGGAAATATACAGGCCGATCGTGGCGATGGAGGTTGCGGCTGCAAAAGCGACGCTGCTGCCGAGTGATGGTAGAGAGAGGCAGAAAGACAGGAAAGCAGCGAGCCAGACAGCGCGGATGGGCGACTTGAAGCGTGCATCGACGTGGGCGAACCAGTGTGGGATGCCGCCATCGCGGGAGAATGAGAACATCATACGGCTATTAGAAGTCATAGAAAAGAGACCGCAGTGCCAGACGCAGATGATGATAAGGCAGAAAAGAACGACGGCGCCGTCTTCACCGAAGACGTCGACAAAAATCTGGAGTACTGGGTTGCCATAGTCGCTAGAAATGGTGCGCTCAAAGTCTTGTATGGAGAATAAGAACGACATCAGCACAAAGAATCCGAAGAGAGCGGAGAATCCAACACTTGATATTACGCCAATTGGTGCGGACCATGATGCTTTTCTCGTTTCTTCGGAGAGATGAGCGCTGGCATCGAAGCCAGTGAGGGTATACTGGCTCAAGAGCGCTCCACAGAACATGACATAGACTGGTGAAGCTCTCACACTCCATCCTGGATCTCCAGTGCCATCATAGAATTTTTGGAAGACGAATGATGCCGGCTGATGTGTAGGAGCCTTAGCGATCACTGCTATAGCTATAGCAGTGACTCCGGCCGAATGCAGAAGGATTGATGTATTGTTTAGATATCGCAAGACATGGACGCCGAATGTGTTGACCAACCCATGCGAGAACAGCAGTCCGGCATATATTCCCACTGTTCTGGCAGCAGTGGGTTCGTAATTGGACTTGACGGTCGCAACCGTCGATATCAAGCCAGCACATCCGAAAGTAATGCCAGTGGTGACAGCGACTTGGCCAAGCAGATTGAACCACCCAGTTATCCACGACGAAAACGCTGAATGAGGGGGAGGGGCTAGCATGGCAGCCCAAAAGTATGGACCACCACTGGTAGGAATCGCCGACACGATTTCTGCCATACCCAATGCAACCATGAAGGTGAAAAAAGACACTATTATCCAGCCTATGGACATTGTTGCCCTTCCTCTCGTCAGCTCAACCATCTTCGCATTGCTACTGAGAGATCACTTACGGCCCGCCTGTATTAAGTCCATAACTGAACAATGTTGTAATGCCGGTAATAACACTCTACAGCAACGATGAGCTTTGGTGCCTGACTTGAGGAGACATTTGGACGATGACTTACAATAATAGAGAAAGAGATGCCAAAATTGTGCATCAATCCCCAATCGCGCCTCAACTCCTGCTTGTATCCAAAGTTCGCAAGCTCCTCCGCATCTCTGGCGTCAGTATCCGAAGCCGAACCAGAAGCCACTGGCTCTACAAGCTGCTCTGGGTCCAATGGGGCCATCTTTAATCTTCAATCCACTTCCTCATAAGAAGCTCCTCGTGATCCAAAACAGAAGAATTGCGATACGAATGCGGGGATTAAAATCTACGAACGCATGCAGGAAATAGAGATCACGGAGAGACCGTGAAAGCATGAGCGGTGCGACCATCGTGACTATATGTATGACTTAGGGGACGATATGACGGTGAAATGCATGGAGCATGCTTAGGTAGGTACAGCACCTTGCTGCATCTCCAGACATGGGGTAGGTGTGAGAAGACGGTGGCGGCCAGCCCGCGATAAGCTTTAGCAAGGGGCCACAAACCGTTGAACAGCATGAGTTACATTATCAGTACCTCCTAGTCTGTTCTCGTCGCACGCACACAAAAAGCTCCCATCACGGCGGTATAGAGACAGCCCACGATAAGGTATTCGATGATGGCTGCCGGTACATGCCTTGTGTTGTATTGTAGCCGTTGCTTACTGTGTGGCAATACCTACTAATGTCACAACTCATGAATGAGTAGTAGGTAAGAAACGCCAAAACACTGCGCCACTGCGCAATAATATCATCACAGATATCTCCTGTCAGAGTGTGACAGGAGATATCAGTCGGCGCTGAATATCCCCGGCACGACTGATAAGGAGCTCCCCACACTAAGCCATGCATGGTATGAGGATCCTCAGTTTCGTGAGGGGCCGAGCTCATCATCGGGTAGAGCTTCCCTTTCTTGCTGCTGAACGAACAGAAGCACGCTGCCACAGATAAAGCGGCTGAGGACTCAAGCTTGCAGTAATGAGGAAGGTGAGACGGAGGGATGCTGGCGATGCTGGCGATTCTGGCGATTCTGGCGATTCTGGCTTGAAGGATATATTAGAGGCCATCGGCGTTTCGGCCGTTGGTGTTGTTTTGTTGTATTCGGTATCTTTGTGTCACGTGAGGGCAAGGGGATTGAGACCACCATGTGTTGCCAAGATCAATCCGCGCTGTTAGTATGCAAGATTTGGAGTGACCCACACCATATATATGACACCTTCATGGAAACCCCAATATTGATTCCATTTCGACAACTTTATTAGAACGTCGGTGTAAATAAGCCTGCCAATCTCTTAGCTCCAATAGCCTCGTCATTTATAGATCGGAGAAGACCCGCAGTGATCAGATTCAACTCCTTGGCCTTCTTAGGCTTCTTGGCCTCTTTGGCTTCCCAAGTCCCTGGAATACTCCATGTCCCGTCCCAAATCGCCATCATGTATCCATCCTGTTTATGCGCCTTGGAAACCCAAACAAACATTAGTGACCACCCTGCTCGCGCCTATTGTCTACACTGTCCTTGGCAGCAGCTTCGCCAGCCTCTTTGATAGCGGCTTCATCACCTCTCATCTTTGCAAAATGAGCTTTGATATCCTCGGCGCTGATAGTCTTACCACTCTCTGCAAACTCTTTGAAGAATGGAGTGAGCTTTTCCTTCAGATGGTTGAACGCCATGACTCCTTCAATTGCCTTGACTCGGTCCATATTGCTCAGTGCTCGCTCTCCGCGATCCAGAAGACTGCCACTTCCAACAGTACTGTTAGCTCCATCATCGCCTTCTTCAGAAATAGGAGGCTCGTAGTCATCTTCTGGCTCTAGAAGCTGTGGATGCTTCGCAAGATTTGGGAAGCAATCAGAACAACGGCAGAACTGTTCTCTGAAGCCATCCTTGAAGAATAATGAAAAAGGTTCATTTGGAGGTCTAGGAAGTTTTCTAACTTTGCATCCTAGCTTCTGGTCCGATAGCAAGGTGTCTTTTTCGGTGTCGCCATCATCGGCTTTCATACGCTTTTGTGAATCTCTATTCTCCGTGTCATGATCTTCAGCTTTTCGCTTCTGCGACGTTGCAGCCGAAGCACCGGCTACACCAGCGGCAGTCTTGTGTTCCACAACATTTGGCTGTTCTTCGTCTGCAGGCTTCTTCCCTTCTGGAGAAGGAGCCGTGCTTCTTGTGAAAACAGGTTGTAAAAACATATCTGTGCCAGCATATCTCTTAATCCATGGATTTGCCTCCACGCATTTGTAGCAGATGAATCCATCCCACTCATTGTCGTGAGGAAATCCAGGTGGGATTGCTGCATCCTCTTCGGAAACATCGTCGCTCTCGTCATCTTCTAGGGGAGGAACCGTCAATGTATCCGCATTGTCCAAAACGGTTGGTTTCGCCATTGCTTTCTCTTTTGCCTGTTTCTCATACCAAGATGTATCCAACCCAACGACGCAAGTAGGATGCCACCAATCTTCACCGCAGCCACCATCCCTTTCAGTCCCAAGGCCCATGCACTGGTACATGGTGCCCTTCTGTTGACTTGCGTCATAATCGCACTCGCACCCACAGAAACGATTGCGAAAGTTGTGGTTGTATTCATTATTCTCTTCTGGCACTTCATCTATTACTCCTCCCTTCTGACCAGTGTTTGCATTTAATCGCAGAGTACATGGTGCAGTCGCTGGGAGACGTGTCGTTCCGCAGTCGCATACGAAATTGCGCTTGTGAAATAGCTCGACAAGCGTGTGTTCGCCATGGCACGCAACCGAGCAAGAGTAGCAAACAGCAGCTGCGGAATATGGATCAGATGAATTCGTAGGAGGAGGATTGCAGGTTAAGCAGGCGAAGAGGAGCTGGCGCAGTGGTCCGAGTGGTTTGGTACATGTGTCGAATTTCTGAATCGCATCAAGTCAGCTTTGAAAGTAGAATCTGATGAAGTTCATTACATACGTATGGTAGTGCTTCCCTTGCATCCGCTTCCAGCTGAAGTTGGGAATTGATGAAGCTTTTCAATCTGGGTCAGCGCAGTTCGCCGCAAGGCTGATGAGGTGAGATTAACATACTCGGCGGCCGTTTGCGAATCTTCAAAAGCGGCAGAAGCATTGTCGCGCCGAATACTAATAGTTGATGATTCAAAAGCCATAACTACCATATATTCTGATGTTTCAAATGAAATGGACTGAGGATTACTACCTATGCGATGGATCAGAAGTGATGGCGAGGCTTGAGTGATGCATAAAGTACGTCGCCTTACGTTCTCGGCCACCGTAATAAATTGAAAGAACGCCAAGAGAACGCGAAACGCGAGAACGCGAAACTCGACGCGTCTTGAAAGCCAGCTCAATCTCGTCCCTCCTGAACAATTCGACTTCCCCATCTGCGGGCCATTCACAGAGCTACCGTTACCAACAACAACCATTACATCTAAACAAACAAACTCAAAAAATCTAAATTTACCTTGCGAAAACTATGAGGTAGGTTCAAGAACATAACCGCCTCCTCTTCTGTCTAGACAATAGCTAACAGCCTTCAGTTCGCCATTGAGGCCCAACATGGGCTCCGCAAACCGCGGGCCAGGCGGTAGAAATGTGCGGAAGCGTGGAAGAGAGGATGAGGATGCAACAACGCCTGGTTACGCATCGAGTCCTGCGGCCGGTATCATCCCATCTTCACCTCCAGCATTTCGTATAAGTCATGGCGCAGATGATGTCGATGATCTGGATGATGAGAACGAGATTATCGCAGACATTGACGATGTGGATGAAATGGCAGAGGATGAAGATGGCATTGATCTATTTGGCGGCAACTTTGAGCGCGATTACAGAGACCGTGAAGACGATCAGTATGGCGGTGCAGACATTGATGATGAAGGCGACTATGATGAGCTCGACGTTGCTACAAGACGACAACTTGAAGCTCGCTTGAACAAAAGGGATCGCGAGCTCGCTCGTCAGCGTCGTATGCCAGCAGCTTTCTTGCAAGATGACGAGGATGACGATGGACTTGACCTTACAAACCAGCCAAGACGTCGACGCCATCACTACGATGAGGAGCAAGATGACGACGATATGATGGATGATATTATGGAGGAAGAGCTATCGCTCGAGACACTGCAGGATGTGAAGGCCTCAAGTTTGGTAGAATGGGTCGCCCAGCCAGCAGTTCAGAGGACGATCAAGAGAGAGTTCAAGGCCTTCTTGACGGAATACACGGACGAGAACGGCGCCTCAGTCTACGGAAACAGAATCAAAACCCTTGGAGAGGTCAACGCAGAATCCCTTGAAGTCTCCTACGACCATCTATCTACCTCTAAAGCCATCATTGCCTACTTCCTCGCCAACACTCCCGGCGAGATCCTCAAGCTCTTCGACGAAGTCGCCATGGAAGTCACCCTCCTCCATTACCCCGACTACGAGCGCATTCACTCCGAGATCCATGTTCGCATCTCCGACCTCCCCGTCCACTACACCCTGCGTCAACTCCGCCAAACCCACCTCAACTGTCTTGTCCGAGTCAGTGGTGTGGTCACTCGCCGCTCCGGCGTCTTTCCACAGCTCAAATATGTCAAGTTCGACTGCGGAAAGTGCCACACGACACTCGGTCCCTTTCAGCAGGAATCCAACGTCGAAGTGAGGATCTCCTACTGCCAAAACTGCCAATCGCGTGGTCCCTTCACGCTCAACTCGGAGAAGACCGTCTACCGCAACTATCAAAAGCTCACCCTGCAAGAATCCCCCGGCACCGTTCCAGCAGGCCGTCTTCCGCGCCATCGCGAAGTCATTCTTCTCTGGGACCTCATCGACAAGGCCAAGCCGGGCGAGGAGATCGAGGTCACGGGCGTCTACCGCAACAACTACGACGCCCAACTCAACAATCGCAACGGCTTCCCCGTGTTCGCCACCATCCTCGAGGCAAACAACATCATCAAGTCGCATGACCAGCTCGCCGGCTTCCGCCTCACCGAGGATGACGAGCACCAGATCCGTGCGCTGTCCCGGGACCCGCAGATCGTGGACAAGATCATCGCGTCCATGGCACCCAGCATCTATGGACACACGGATGTCAAGACGGCCGTGGCACTGAGTCTGTTTGGTGGCGTGAGCAAGGTTGCGCAGGGAAAGCACCACATCAGGGGCGACATCAACGTGCTATTGCTTGGTGATCCGGGAACCGCAAAATCGCAGGTCCTGAAATACGTCGAGAAGACGGCGCACCGCGCCGTTTTCGCCACGGGCCAGGGCGCCTCCGCCGTCGGTCTGACGGCCTCTGTGCGCAGGGACCCGCTCACCTCGGAGTGGACGCTCGAGGGAGGGGCGCTGGTGCTGGCGGATAGGGGAACGTGCCTCATCGACGAGTTCGACAAGATGAACGACCAGGACCGCACGTCGATCCACGAAGCCATGGAGCAGCAGACGATCTCGATCTCCAAGGCCGGCATCGTGACGACGCTGCAGGCGCGCTGCGGCATCATCGCGGCGGCCAACCCCAACGGCGGGCGCTACAACTCCACCATCCCGTTCTCGCAGAACGTCGACCTGACGGAGCCGATCCTGTCGCGTTTCGACATCCTCTGCGTGGTGCGCGACACGGTGGATCCGGACGAGGACGAGCGGTTGGCGCGGTTCGTCGTGGGCTCGCACGGGCGCTCGCACCCCGGGGCTGCGCCCATCGACGCGAACGGCGCGGAGATGGACGTCGAGCACGACACGCAGGTGCGCGAGTCGGGCATCAACAACGGCGAGCCGAAGCAGGAGGGCGAGATCCCGCAGGAGCTGCTGCGCAAGTACATCCTGTACGCGCGCGAGCGGTGCCGGCCCAAGCTGTACCAGATCGACCAGGACAAGGTGGCGCGGCTGTTCGCGGACATGCGGCGCGAGTCGCTCGCGACGGGGGCGTATCCCATCACGGTAAGTCGTCGCGCGTTATGGTGGTGTTATTCTCCCGTGCTGACTAGCGAGCGCAGGTCCGCCATCTCGAGGCCATCATGCGCATCTCGGAGGCGTTCTGCAAGATGCGGCTGTCGGAGTACTGCACGTCGCAGGACATCGACCGGGCGATCGCGGTGACGGTGGACTCGTTCGTCGGGTCGCAGAAGGTGAGCTGCAAGAAGGCGCTCGCGAGGGCGTTTGCCAAGTACACGCTCGCGAGGCCGGGGAGGAGGGGGGCGAAGGGGAAGGGTCCGGCGGCGGCGGCGAGGGCTTAGATTCAAGATGCAAGATGCAAGGATGGGGAGGATGGGGACAGAGGATATGGGATGGGGGAATGTTGGGTTCAAGAGGCGGGAGGTGGCGTTGTGAATTTAGGGGTTTATGAAGACTGCGAAGGATTGGGGGGGATACTATGTATGTTGACATGCGTAATGAGAAGGCAGATTTTTGCTGTTAAACTGTTGTCCCTGGCTCGGTCATCAGGTCTGAGACGTGGTGAAAGGAAAGGAGAATTGCCGAGCTGGTCGTGCGGGTTCCAGGCAGTGCCTCCTGACCGACAGATGACGACACGTCTGGCGGGAGAAACAAGGTCTCATTGTCTGTTACCTTCTGGGGCATCGCATTCTCGAGCGGTGACGGTAGTGGATTTGGGTATGCTGGACTCTGACGAGAGAGGAACGGCGATGTCATGTACATAGGTCAATGAGAGAGAGAGCGAGGATCAGCGCAGTTGTGATGGATATCCATTGACCACCCCATCGTGAGCGACATGGAGTAACGTGCAGGAGTTGATGGTGCGGCCAGGACGTGCTGTACGGAGTGCTAGGAGATGAGGGAGGTTCGGGGGGGATCGTTGAGCATTGCAGGTGCTGGAGAGCCTCAGAGTAGGTCTTTGCAGGATGGCATGGCAGGCAGGCAGGGACGGGATTTCTGTTCGTCTGAGATGTTCCGTTTTTTGACGGAGCGATCTTGGAGGGGGGGAGAAGGGATGGAGAGGGGATGGGGGTTGGATGTTGTAAACAGCGAGGGAGGATGAGAGGAAGATGAGATGAGATGATATGATATGATATGAGATGATACTATACAGACAGACAGGACGAGAGCCATCTCTCGTCTCTCGTCTGTTGTGCCATAGTGTCATGCCATGCCATCCACGCCCACGAACCTCGGAGTCCACGACGCAACGCAAACAATGCCTGATGTCTCTCTCCTCTCCATGTCTTCTTCTTCTTCTTCTTCTTTTTCTATCTCCTCCTCCTCCTCTTCGCTCCCACAACGCTCAACTCGCCGCCGTACGGAGTCGTAGGCGTGACTCACCTCGCCGCACGTCCACTCACTCCAGCGATCTCCCTCCTCCCTCCGAGCCCTCCTCTTCCCAAGTGGGCCTGGCCCCGGGCCTCGGCCAAGCGAGCGCGGAGATGGAGAGGGAGGGAGAGGGAGAGGGAGAGGGAGAGGGAGCCCACTTCTTCTCCATTCCCCACACGACGGACGCGGCGGATTGTTCTAAAAACTGCGTCTTCTGGGGAGCCGAGGTTCGCTGCCGGACGAGGTGGTGGGGAGTTTGGGGTAGGCGTGGGCATGGGCTTTTTTTTGGGGGGTGGGTGCTGCCTGAGGCAGAAAAGGGATTGGGACTGTCATGGTGATGTACTCCGTAGATGATGTACGAACCAGAAAAGGATTCGGGCACGCTCAAGCTTTTTCGGGAGGGCGAGGGATGGACATGGGACGGGGGATGAAATTAGTGTACCTCCGTGCTGTGTCAGCTTTGGAGCGGGTGAGCGAGCGACGAGGGTAGTGGTTACGTGGGTGAATTAGGGAGAAGTCGGAAGAGAAGGGAGGGGGTATTGTCTCGCATGAGTGAGTTGAGTAGTGAGTGTCCTCGTAGGACGAGGCTGTGAGATGTGATTGATGGTTTACTCCGTATGCATATCGTGGCCGTCTCCAAATGCAGAGCTCATCGCCGGGCGCACCGCGTGAGCATCTCATGTCGTCTCGTCTCGTCTCGTCTCGTCTTGTCTCGTCTTGTCTTGTCTTGTCTCGAGCTTCACCATCTCTCATGTGAGATGTGAGATGTGAGATGGAGATGTGATCTGAAATGTCCACCACTCCTCGTCCACGGTCCGCGGACAGGTAGGAAGTGAGTGAGTGAGTGAGGGAGTACCCTCGTACCCTCGTACCGAGTGAAATCCCGAACTTGAGCCGTGGTGGCCGTGGTAGCCCCGTCCGCATCTGGCAATGTTGACTGCTGGCTGTTGACTGGCGCGGAAGAGATGGCGGTTTGTCGGGATTTTGTGGGATTTGGGATCTTGTGAGATTTTGTGGACATGACGAGAATGTCTACATACATAGGTACAGAGGTACCCAGGTATCTTTTCTGGAACGGAGATCGGGGCGCTAGGGAGGGCAGGGGCGTGGAGGAGAAGTGACGCTAAGGCTGAAGGCGTGATATGATGAGCACCGGTTTCAAGACGACGAGAGTACGCGGGAGTAGAGTATCAAGATGTTATTCTCTATGATACTCTTGAGGTATGATGACAATGATGACAATGATCACAATGATTACACAGCACAAGTGGGCTGATGAGAGAAAGACAGAAGACCAAAAGGAAGTCCAGGACAGTAAATACCTCAGATAGCTCACGATCACGTTCTTGCTTCGTTTTTATAGATAGTGATACTGTATGTATATTGCTTGTGCGGAATGGAGTGAGACCGCAGTACTCCTTGAATAGTTGAGTAGTTACGTACATACGTACGGTGCTCTACTGTAGGTACAAACAACTGTATACTACGGTATCGGTATGTAAATAGCCCTGGGAAGTTGAGTTGAGTTGAGGATATCGGGTTGAGCCCCATCCTCCCATCCTCCCATCGCCATTCCCTTCCCCATTCCCTTCCCCACCCCTTCCCCGCCTCTAGCCACAAGGCACAAGGCACAAGGTACAAGGTACAAGGTACATACAAGACACGTGAGAGCTTCCCCAACAGTCGGCCGCCGTAGGGGGCATACCGAGGATACAGGGTACAGGGCGAGGTACAGGATACAGTATGTACAGTACATGCCTAAAGATACATTCACTAGTAGTGCCGGACTTTATCCCCGGCATTATTCCCTATTGCTCCTGTTGAAAGTCGAAAAATGTACAATGTACTCGACTTGCTCCACTCACTTCCACCGGACTCCACTGGACGCCACTCCAGATCCTAAAGTTGGATTTCCCCAATTCGATTCGTCCATCAGTACTGACAGACAGCCTACACTAACTGCACTACACTGCACACTACACTGCACTACACTGCACTACACCGCACTACACCGCACTACACTGCACTACCTAGACTACCTACACTACCTACACTAGGTACACTAGGTACCTACACACTACCCTACACTACCCTACACTACCCTACACTACCCTACTCAGTACTCTCCGCACTCGGTACTCTCCACACATGTACTTCGTATACATGCAAATAAATCTTGGGACTCAGAATACACAGATCAAAAAAATAAAAAAAATATGACTCCTGATTCAACTATTACTCACCCATTCCTGCTGCTTCTTCCTCCATTTATACCCGAATTGGACTCTCCTAAGCCCTTAACCTCTCTCCATCCTATCATCCTATTCCATTCCATCCCATCCCATCACTCTCTCTCCCTCTCTCCAGTCGCAGCATAGCCTGGCAAGCCCTCCGTCTGAAACTGCCATCAAACATCCCCCCCCCATCCTCCCCCCAGCCCAGCTTCGACGTAACACCTCCCTCCGTGCCTCTGACACCAGACAGTCTCCTGTCTGTCTCCAGAAGGAAATATCATGATCTCCGTGATCTTCCGAGCCTCGCCCAATTCTGTTAAATGCAGCCCGCCTCGGTCCATTCCTAGAGCATTTCCACTTCAAGCAATTAGCAATCATCATACAGCTCCAGCTCCAGCTCCAGCTCCAGCACCTCCTCACTGCCACCATCGCTGCATCTCCTCTCTCTCGACCAGACCAAGCCCAAGATTTAGCCCAATGGCTTCTCCTCCAAGCGCAACATCATCCGCGGCTCCAACTCCAACAACCTCCATCCGCTCTATATCACCACCGTCCTCCGTCTCCTCGGCCCCTTCGATGCATACTTCAAGTAAACGCGTCTCCCTCTCCGGCAGACACAACGTCAACCCTCTCTCCTTCGTCGACACCGCCGCAATTGATGCGCAGATGAAGCTTGCTTCCTTAAATCATCTCGCCGGCTACTCAACAAAGGCATATCCCGCTGCCGTCGAACAGCCCGACTCTACACAATATACCCCAGAAGAGATGGCGAGAGGATATCAGGTTCTCCGCGAGCCGGCGTGGAATAAGGGTGAGTTCTCCATCATTCATCCATGGTATGCCACGTTACTGATCTTCCCCAGGCACTTCCTTCACGCCAGAGCAGCGTGTAACCAGTAATCTCACCGGTCTCATTCCTCATGTCATGGAGAGCATGGACACCCAGGTCCAGCGCGCCATGAAGATGATCAACACCCGCTCGACGCCAATCGACAAATACCTCTACCTCTCCGCCCTCAAGGCCAGCAACACCGATCTCTTCTTCAGAGTGCTCATCGACAATGTTGAGCAGCTCATGCCCCTCGTCTACACACCCACGATCGGCGACGTGTGTCTCCAATATTCGACGCTATACACGAGGCCAGAGGCTTTGTACATCTCCATCAAGCAGAGGAAGTCCATTCGCACGATTCTCAAGAATTGGCCGTATCCTAATCCCTCGATCTGCGTGGTGACGGATGGATCGCGTATCCTTGGCCTTGGTGACCTCGGCGTGAACGGTGTTGGAATTCCAGTACGCTCTTTCCTCCAAATATGCTATATCCCAGTACTGATTATATTCTCAGATTGGCAAGTTGGCTTTATACACAGCTGCCGCCGGTATTCACCCAGAGCACACTCTCCCAATCGTCCTCGACTATGGTACCGGAAATGAGACAAATCTCCGTGATCCATTATATCTTGGTCTCCGTCAGAAGCGTGTCTCTGTACAGGAGGCACGTGAATTCATGGATGAGTTCATGGAGGCCGTGGCCGACGTATATCCGGATATGGTTGTACAATTCGAGGACTTCGAGACCGAGAAGGCCTTCGCATATCTCGAGAGGTACAAGCACAAGAAGGTCTTCAACGACGACATCCAGGGAACTGGAGCTGTCATCTTGGCTGGGTACGCATTCTGCAAGACTTCCCACATTCTCATTACTAATTATCATCCTACAGATATATCGGAGCCGTCAACTTGTCAAATGTGCCGATTGAGGACCAAAAGCTCGTCTTCATGGGCGCCGGCAGTGCCGGCGTCGGTGTCGCCAAGCAGCTCCTCGAGTACTACACGCGCCGTGGTCTCACCGACGCCGAGGCAAAGGACAAGTTCTACATTGTCGACACCAAGGGCCTCGTGACGAATGACCGTGGTGACCGTCTCGCCGATCACAAGAAGTTCTTCGCGCGCCACGACAACGCCGGACACCAGTTCAAGACCCTCGAGGAGGTGATCGAGTATGTCAAGCCGACCGCGCTCGTCGGCCTGACGGCAACGCACGGCGTCTTCACCGAGTCCGTCGTCAGGGCCCTCAAGGCGTCCGTGGACGCCAGCGGCGTCGGCAGACGCCCCATCCTCTTCCCGCTCTCGAACCCGCTCACCAAGGCCGAGTGCACGTTCGAGCAGGCCATCACCTGGACGGACGGCACGGCCATCTTCGCGTCCGGCTCGCCCTTCGCCACGTTCGACACCAAGAACGGCGACGTCACGACGACGCACTACCCGAACCAGGGCAACAACGTGTAAGTTCCATTTCCCCCTCCAGCCGCGCATTGTGGTTTCTCTTGCACTGCAGGATCACTGACACCGCCAACAGCTACATCTTCCCCGGCCTCGGCCTCGGCGCCATCCTCGCCAAGGTCAGCCGCGTGACGGACGACATGGTGTACACGTCGGCGGCGGCGCTCGCGGGCTGCCGCAACAGCGAGGAGATCGCGATGGGGCTGATCTACCCGAAGATCCAGCGCGTGCGCGACGCGAGCGTGGTGGTGGCGCGCGAGGTGATGAAGTGCGCGCGGCGCGACGGCGTGTCGGAGCTGCCCGAGGAGGTGTGGAACGAGTGGGAGGAGTGGGGGGACGTGGCGCTCACGACGTGGATTAAGGCGCAGGTCTATGATCCGCAGTTCCACGGCGCCACGAGGGGTGAGAAGTTGTAGGGCGGGAGTTGGGGGAAAGGGGAGGGGAGGGAGGGGAGGCGCGTGATACCACGTTTGCGGATGGACACAAAATAGCGGGTTAGGGAGGGAGATCTGGATGGAAGGAAGGATGGATCAACGCAGGCCTTGGTTTGGGTTCGTTACTAGAGCATGTAGAGCAGCTCACGTGAGCTTGGATTCTATTCACGTGAGCCTGGATTCTATGGGATCAACAGTTTTAATCACTTTCACTTCCACATTCTGATGCTGATACATCGTCCGTCTCATTTCTGGAGGGCCTCAGGCTCAGGCTTGCGAGTCTGACGTGCTTGGCGCCGCCGTCCGTGCTGAGACCTCGTGTGCGTACTGCCTGAAGACCTAAAGATAGATGTGCGGATTATTCTCGCCCTCGACCGGGTTCGCTGCCACGTCGGGAGCTAGATCGCGGAGACGATGCTGGCGTGGACGTGGGCGTGGGCTTGTGCTTGGGCTGCGCGGGAAGCATGTGAACATCCCCGACCTCGAGCATCGAGACGGCATGGCATGCTATTGCCGTCTGCCTATCCTCTCTCCTCTCTCCTCTGTCCTCCTCGCTCACTCCCTACAGCGACGGACGAGGGGCCCTCCTCCTCCTCCTCGTCCTCTCCAGCGAGCGCTCGCCGTGCGTCCCGCGAAGGCAGGCAGGCACGTCACGTCGCGCATCTGCATGTGCGTGCGCACGATGGAAGAATCCGGAGTCTCGCATCCTTTCCTCCCTCCTTCTTTCACATGCCATTGCCATTGCCATCAACCTGCCGCATCACCACGGCAGGAGATGCGGATGCAGATGCAGATGAAGGTGCAGATTAGATGACATGCATGCATACATGCATCCTGCAAGGCTATGACGCCCCCGGGCGTAGGCACGTCGTCGTCGGAGGAGGAGGAGGAGGAGGGGGGGAGCCGAGCTCCCAAAGGAGGCGACAGCTCGGTGCGTGCGTGCGTTTAAGCTTAACGCGACCTCCCTCCGCCTCCATGGCGTGGCAGGCCGCGTCGTGAGATGGAGGGGAGGGGAGGAGGGAGGGATGCCACGGCAGAGACACGCCATGGCCACGCCATGATGTGGGTGAGGGAGTGAGCCGAGGCTGTTGTGAGCGAGGCTGTGGTGAGCGAGGCTGTGGTGAGCGAGGCTGTGGTGAGCGCGGCCGTCCTGGGGACCTCACGGGATAGTTCCCTTATGTATCTATGTACCTCTATGTCCGTACCCCTGTGTCATATGTACCTGTGTACCTGTGTACCTTGCGTTGACCCTTATCCGATAAGCCCTACTCTAACCACCCCCTGTCCCCACCTCCTTAAACCCTTCCGGGTTACTGGCTCAACCCCTCAATCCTTCAACCCCTAAGCACTCCTCCTCGTCTCACCCCCTCACGAGCAACTACCGCCATTTCTCCCCTCACAGCTGCCCGCACCACCACCACCACCACCTCCTCCTCCTCAACACCATCACCGCCGTAAGCGCCCGGTTGAACAACCGCAGCGAGAAACAGGTACGAGACACGCTTTCATTGCACCGATTGTATCTAATCTGGAGTAGAGTGCACTACTGTAAAGCAGAGTTGATCCCCGAGCGCGGAGACACATATTCGTACTATATACCGTACTCCGGGGTAACTAATTACTGCTGCAACGCTACGCGCACGAAACGAGATAAGCCTCATCCCAGGGACCAAGGCACCACCACGGAGCGTCGAATCCCCCATGCCCTCGACCGTCCTAGCTCCCCCCGCGGCTGGCGCGCGGATCGTGTGCGTCGACGGCGTGCATGGCGGCCAGATAGTGCGACGTGAGCCTCAGCACGCTCATAGCGAGGCCCTAAGTGCGCAGAGCCCTATGTCTACGGCTGCGCCTGCGCCTGCGCCTGCGGGCCCCCAGACCCAGATGTCCGTCACCCTCGCACCTCCTCTCGCATCCGACGGTGCGCCGACGGAGAGCGTGAGAGAGCACGAGCACGAGCAGACCGCTGAGATGCCCAAGGCGACACCGGCGACACCGGCGCCGCTGAAGAAGAGGTTTAAGAAGCGGACGGGCACGACGAGGGAGAGGACGGGGTGCTTGACTTGTAGACAGAGGTGAGTCGCGCTTAGCCTCGCGCCTTGCGGGCGTCTGCCCGGAGCTTCTCGCTGTTGGTCCACAGCTCTCGTGGGATTTCTGTTGTTTGCAGACCTGATGACGCCGATGAGATGCCAGTTGATCGAAAGATGAGGGAGGACACGTGGGCATTGATCCAGAGCATTGGCTAACCCGGTATGCCTACGATAGAAGGAAGAAATGCGACGACAACACCTACCCCATCTGCGGCCACTGCCGCCGCCTCAACCTCGAATGCGTGCGCGAGGCGCCTCGTGCGCTGAACATCCCGGGACTCAACACCACCTCCGACCTCTTCCACCAACAGCCACTGCCCTCTCCCGGCATCAACTATGGCAGCGGGCCCTCCCTCGGTAGCCTCGGGGCACGACGGCGAGCCAGCAGCGGGGAGGTCAGCATGGTGATCCCGGAGGGCTTGGGGATGCCCCTCGGGGGCAATGAAGGGGCCATGGGAGGCAATGGGGATAGGAGGTATCTCTTGAAATATTATACGCAGGTTCTTAGTGCGCTGGTGACGACGAATCACGAGAACAACTCTTTCCTATCCGGTGCGCTACCTTCTTCCCACTCTTCCCCGTTTACTCCTTACCATATCCGCCTCGAAGACAATTTGCTGACATCTCCAGTCTTCCTTCCCATGGCCATCGAATCCCCGCCCCTCCTCTCCTCCCTCATCGCATGGTCCTGCGCCCACCTCTCCTGCTTCCACCCACTCTACCACACCTCCCTCCTCGAGAAGCGCGGCCACGCCCTCCGCCTCGTCGCCTCCTCCCTCTCCATCCCCAGCCCCTCTATCGTCGCCCAAGAAACCAACCTCGCCGCCTCCCTCGTCCTCTGCTCCACCGAGGTCGTCTTCGGTGACACGTCCATGTGGCACAAGCACCTGATCGGGGCCCAACAAATCATCACCTCGGCCTCGCGCGGCGACGTCACGGGGCCGCGCGCTCTCATGGAGACACTGGACGGCGAGTGGCTGCTGCGCAACTTCGCGTACCACGACGTGCTGGGCTCCGTGTCGACGGGCCAGCCGCCGCTGATCCGCGGCGCCTACTGGCTGCGCGACACCGTCGAGGTCGTCGACACGTACATGGGCGTCGGCAGCCGCATCCTGGCCTTCATCAGCCAGATCTCGTGTCTGAAGCTCCCGCGCGTGAAGGACGCGGCGCCCGAGACCGACCCGGGCAGCCCGGACACCGACACGGAGGCCGACGTCGCGTTCGAGGAGGCCTGGCGCGCCTTGGAGCTGGGCCTGCTGGAGTGGACGTGTCCCGTTGCCATACAGCCGGGCCTCGTGCCCTTGGCCGAGGCGTACCGGTCCGCGGCGCTGCTGTACCTGTACCGCAAGAAGCGGTCGTACCTGCATCTGTCGCCCAGCCCATCCTCGGCGTCGGCGCTGCCCGCCATCAACGCCCTGATCGCGGCGCAGGTCAGCGCGATCCTGGGCTACCTCGCGCAGATCCCGCTGACGAGCCTGCCGGAGACGGGGATGCTGTTCCCGATCTTCATGGCGGGCGGCGACACGGAGCGCGCCGCCGAGATGGAGATGATCCGCATGCGCCTGCGCAACATGACCGAGTTCCGCGGGTTCGGGAATATCCGGCGCGCGAGCGAGGTGCTGGAGGAGCTGTGGAGGGCGAGGGCGACGGGCGTCAAGGGGAGGGGTGGGCGGGAGGTGGATTGGATGGATGTGCTGGAGAGGACGGGGTGGATGTTGATGCTTGGGTAGTGAAAGCGGTGAGTGGGAGGAGGGAGGCGCGAATTGGTGTCCTGGGAGGCTTTCTTGTTGGGGGGCGGGGGGGGGGGGGGGGGGGAGGGATTGGGGGGGGGGAAAGGGGGCTATGCTTTAATTTCGTGGAGTTTGTATTTTTTTTTTTACAGAGTATATAATTGAGATAGGAGATCGATCGACATCTAAAACAAGGTAAAAGATGGACAATAAGGAAATTGACAGTGTCTTGTACGTAGACGTGCAGGTCCCCGGCATCTGGAGGGACCAGTCGCGCTCCTCCAACGCCAAAGACCCAGCAACTGTCTTTCTGCCGCCGTGCACAGTCAGCTGTCCAGTCTGTGAGATTCCCCCTATAATACAGGCGCGCCGACGCGTTCCTCCCGGGACTCTGTGTGTGGCCGTGACGGACCGCGGACTCTGAGCACGCCGGATCAAACTACCGTGCCGTACGCTCTGCTCTGCCGCCTCACGCACGCACGCCTAGACTGCATGGCGACCTAACAGGAGGAGCATGGAGGAGGGATAGCATTTGATCGGTAGACGAGAATGCTAAACAGATTTTAAGAAGGATTTCGGTTCTTGCAATTTTATAATTTCGATTTCGTCATCGCGCTGCAAATGGGTATCTTACACCTTCCCCCCCCTTCCCCGCACCATCTCCTGCCTCGCCTCTCCGCACCTCCCCCGCCTCCCCTCCCCCCTGCCCACTAATTCCCCACACTCCGATAAAGCTCCCTCCCCTCGAGGCCCTCCTCGGCGCCCTCGGGCAGCTCGCCGACGACCCTCGCGGGCCTGCCGGCCACGACGGAGAAGCTGGGCACGACCATGCCCGGGGGCACGACGGAGCCGTCGAGGACGCGCACGCAGTCCTTGATGATGGCGAACTTGCCGACGACGCAGTCGGCGCCGATGTGGACGCGCGAGCCCACCATGGCCGCCTCGACGATGGACGCGCGCCCGATGAACACGTGGTCAGACAGCTTGAGCGGGTGGTACGAGAAGATCCTGGTGCGGTCAGGACGGGGCTTGCGGCGCGGCTTGGGGGAGCCTGCTGCTTGGACGGTGGGGGGGGGAGGGAGGGAGGAGATGGGGACGGGTAGGGGGAGGGATGGCGATGGCATGGCATACGTACCCTTTCATGACCCTTCCCGGCGGCTTCAGCACGCATCCCTTGCTCAAGAAACAGTACCTCCCGATCGCGACGGCGACGACGGGCGCGCTGGGCTTCCTGACGCCCGCATCGTCTGCGGCGGCGGACGACGACGCCGACGGCTCGAGGGTGCGCACCAGGTCGCCGCGGATGATGACTTCGGCCTGGATGATGGACTTGCCGCCGAGGATGATGTTCTGCGTGCCGATGATCTGGGAGCGGCGCGAGACTTTGTTGCCGGTGTCCTGCGTTGCGCGATCGTCAGACGGGGCGTCGGAGGTGCCTGGGAGGCGAAGGGGGGGCATGATGGGAATGGATGGGAGGGGGGGAATCGGGGGGACTTACGGTCTCGATGTACTCCCCTCTGGGCGCTTTGCGAGACATTCTTGCGAGACCTTACATCGCCGATTCTGAGGTGGAGGGCACAATGGCTGGATCTAAACACAAGAGCTGTGGTTGTAGCTCTGTTTGAGTCTCAGGAGGCTGCACTAAGCCTCTTTCGCGCGTCATGAGAAGCGGTGGAAAATGGCAATACCGTTCCCACATCGTTCTGGTAACTGCAACTGCAACTACAACCGCCACTGCAAACGCACGCGATGGCAAATGGCAAGTCAAAAGTCATAGCCAGCTGAAATCAGAGCTGGAAAAAGTGTAGAGGTCTTCTGAGGGCGGGGGACATATGCCGCGAGTGCATCGTACTCGTTGAGGAGGATGGCTGGGGGAAGGGGCTCGCTACAGTTCAAGTTGGAGCATCTGGTGGCTACCTATTGATTTCCGATCTCGCATGACCTGCTGCACCAGAGTGATGGAGAAAGTCGAGAGGAGTGAAGTTTGGAGGTGGTTTGGAGTGCCGCAGCGGCTGGATTGAAAGTAGATCTCCAAGCCCCTCGTTGCCTGGCGGTGAAGGAGACGCGAGACCCTTAGAGCCTATTAGTATAGCAGAATAGCTGTGCTGTTGAAGTCAGCGAACAGGTTCCTAGATGCTTGTCTGTTCCAGATGCCCTGCTCCATCGACGCGTAGCTAGCCCTTTCATGGAACATAAAGATAGACAATCATAGCCTGGAAAGTTTGGACGTTCATAGCAAACAACCACGTAGATCATGAACTGAAAGGATACAGCAAAGCACGATTTCATGGTCTAAAAACAGAATAGCGCTATCTATTCTCAAGCAACAACACAAGCCGTTCCATTTCTTTCATTCCCAAATCCTCCAAGCCGACCGTCCCCCAAGATAGTATTACAATTACAAAGACATAAGTTTTATCCCGCAGCCCGCGGCCTTGCACTGCGTAAAGCAAATCTACACCAGAAAGCAATATTTGTGTGTCGAGCAGCAGTGGCATGGCTGGTAGAAAGGCGGCAACGGGAAGAAGCAAGCGAAGAAGATATGGTATCGCCGCCGAAGAAACGCTAGACAGACCAAACGCATGAGACATGGAATAAGAAAGACGACCGTGACGATTTCGTATAAAGGGTATGCGAGGCTTCGTTTATTTCTTTGCTGCCTGCGCCGGCGGAGATTTGACGTTATTTGAAAGCCATGCCTGTGATGCGTTAGGCTCATCCAAGAGGAGAGGAGAGGAGAGGAGAGGAGAGGAGGCGTTCGCAAGGGAGAACTTACCAGGCCTTCAAGCAGTCCCTCGCCGGTAGTAGCACAACTAGGCACCACATACCAGATCTTGTCTTTCAATTGGTTGAGTTTCAGAGCATCGGTTACTTCTTGTGGTTTCATGGCTGCGGAGTAAATCAGTATAAAAAGGGGTACCGGATAGCTGCGTCAAAGCATACCGCCTGCGATATCCTGCTTGTTGGCGAAGACCAACAGCAGACTCTCCTTCATCTCTCTATCGTTGATGATGCGGTGTAGTTCTTGTCTTGCCTCGTCTATCCTGTCGCGGTCTGAGGAGTCGATGACGAAGATTAGTCCCTGAGTGCCTGTTGTTATGTTAGCATCCGCAATTCCCGAGGAGGATATAATTCCTCCAACAACTCAATATGGCATACCAGAGAAGTAATGTCTCCACAAAGGTCTGATCTTGTCCTGTCCTCCGACATCCCACACGTTGAACTTGACGTTCTTATATGTAACAGTCTCCACGTTGAATCCAACAGTAGGAATTGTCGTAACATCTTGGTTGAGCTTTAACTTGTAGAGAATGGTTGTCTTTCCAGCAGCATCAAGTCCCAACATCAGGAGGCGCATCTCCTTGGATCCGAAGATCTTGCCCATCATCTTGGAGATCTGGCCGCCCATTGTGACGGTGGAGCGCGTGTGAGGTTGTTGAGGGGTTGATGGCCTTGCTAAAGACGACTTTGTGTATGCTTCTTGTATGCGATGAGAAGATTCAGGAGTCCAATCTGGCAAGAACGAAGGGTATGTGCCGAGTGGTGGGGTTCTTCCTTGAGGCTGGTTTGTAGGATGGAGCTCGAAACACGGATGTCGAGTCGCGTACGGTCAAGGTCGTGTCTATGCGCGAGAATTGTGCAGGGAGTGGATGTGAAGTCTGGATGGGCGAAAAAGTGAAGATGAGAAAAGAGTATGTATGTATCTTAGCTGATTCGGAATATAGCCTTTCAAGTAAATTACCTATTCAATCTCAATCTGTGGACACACGCGATAGCCGCTCCTGTCTCTCATCAGGGGCTGGTGTTTCCCCATCCCTATTCCTTAATCTCCTTTTCACCAGCCACACACCATGTGGCTGCCACTCCCAAGGATCCGCCAGTTGCGGTGGAGGCACCGCCACACGCGGGTCAAGCGCGAATCCATGCAGTGGTCACGTGGATGTCGAAAAGTACTCACGTGCGCATCGGCTTTTATTGGTCATCTTTCTCCGCCTTCTGCTTATCAAAGAATTTGGTGATGATTACGGGATTGTGCGTGCTCATGCAACCTCCGCAACCTCCAAGTGCGGGACAAGCGACCTCGGCCAGCGACGGGGATAGCATCGTCTTCCCGACGACCGCCACCCATACATTAACGCGCCCACGACCACTCATTTGCACAGCCTTTTGCGAGCCATTGCCATCGCCATCGCCATCACCTATATCGCTCCCGAGCATCAATGCGCCAGAATGGCTGAAGTACACGAAGACCCCCACGAACTACTCCCGCAACTCCCTCCCTTCTACTCGCCGCCGCGACCCCTCCCCGCCTCGCGCACCGTCTCCGATCAAGAACTCAATGCACACGATCCCGGCCATCCTCAGTCGCAAAACTATGCCACCGCGATACCCTCACACCTAAGTCTCTCATCTTCCGACCGAGAGAGTCTCCCCGACCTCGTCAGCCCCGCATTCACACCCCCGGCTACCCCTGGGACTTCGACCCCCGCATATCGCCGCGAAGCCACTTCTGTCCCCGTCGACAGCAGCATCCCTAATGGCGGCTGTGGCTCCAAGAAGCCCAAACTCGTCGAGGTCCTTCCGGAAGTGACCTGCGTAGTTCGCGCTCGTATTCCCACCACAGCCGGGACCGAGATGTTCCTCCATCTCTACCAAAACAACGTTGACCAAAAAGAGCATCTCGCGATTGTCTTTGGAAATACTATTCGCAGCAAGAGCCTCGATGCTGTGAGACCCGGAGAGACGGAGATGGATCGCATGATCCGCGGCGCATATACCGGGCGTTTATTCCCCGGCAGGACGACGAGTAAACTGGCTGGTTCCGAAGAAGCGATAGAAGAGAAGAGCAATATGAATGATCCGCCGCTCGTCAGAATACACTCGGAATGCTACACCGGTGAGACAGCCTGGAGCGCACGGTGCGACTGCGGCGAGCAGCTCGACGAAGCTGCGCGGCTCATGGCGCTGCCGAACTCGAATGGTGGGATTATAATCTACCTGCGGCAAGAAGGCCGTGGCATTGGTCTGGGCGAGAAGCTGAAGGCGTACAATCTGCAAGATCTGGGAAATGATACTGTGGAAGCGAATTTGCTGTTGAGGCATCCGGCGGATGCAAGGAGCTATGGGTTGGCGACGGCGATGTTGGCGGATTTGGGACAGAGGGATATTCGGCTGTTGACGAATAATCCAGACAAGGTGAGGGCAGTAGAGGGACCGAATAGGGAGATTGTGGTTAAGGAGCGCGTGGCGATGGTGCCATTGGCGTGGAGAGGGAAGGGCGGAATTAAGAGTGATGAGGTGGGGGAGTATTTGAGGACGAAGGTTTGTGATTCCCCCATATGTCTAACGAAACTCGTTGCTGATGATTGCATTGCAGATTGAGAAGATGGGTCATATGCTCAGCATGGAAGAAGGCTTATGAGCTACTCGAAACTATCAACACAGGAAAACAATCATACAGCACCGCCATCCTCCGGACAGGATCTCATATTGGATAATGGCATTGATATCTGGGAGCGCACGTTCAGAAACATAAGATACGGAGTTGGGAAAAAATACAGCGGTGCGATTTTTATCATGGTGTGGCTGAAGCCAGACAGCCAATTTTTCTTGCATTGGGCTGTGCATTGGGCTGTGCATTGGGTAGGAGTTTGTCTTTTGGTTGTTTGTATATACGGATGCACAAATCCTCAAAATGATAAAATAAAGGAAACGTTTTATGGACACAATATTTAAATATTGCATCTACAGTTGTATTTATCACACGAACACACTTCAACTACTTCTGTATTCTAACGTACAGCACCACGTCTGTTCCGAGCAATTCAGCTCGATCCGATTTATAAGCCGCTTTGTCATACCCCGCGCTGTCAACTCTTGAGCCAACGCTCCTCGTCCTCGGCCCCACTACACTTCGGAAAGAAAATGGCGACAATCATGCTCAGTGGCCATGAACCTCTGCTTGATGATGATGTATATGTGATCTCGTTTCAGGCTTCGGGAATTTTTTGAACTGTTTAAATGGATAGTTCCTCGAGCCATCTGTATTAAATAGCTACTGCAACGGTGGCTTGCCCTATCTTGTATGCATAATAAACTCCATGATCTGCGATTCTCAAATCCCCAATCGTCCAGTTAACATCTCCCTCATGATCCTATCTCACATCCTCACTCATCCTTCTCGGGCAACATTGCTCATATCCTGGGAGCCTCCCCATCTGCAATCGCAATCGCCATCGCAACAGCAGCCTTAACGCCATCCACAATCCTAACACTTCCACCTGCCTCCTCCCCCAGTTCCTCCTCACAAGCCTTCCTTACCCACTGGTCCATCCCTGCCATGCCCGCACATCCCAGCACCACAACACCCACATCGCCATCCCTAATCAGCCTCCTCGTCGCCGCAACCATGCGGGCCTCCACCTCCTTGGCTGGCGCAGAATGCAGTTCCTCCGCGGTGAGCCCCGTGCTCTCGACTCCTTTGAACTTTGCAGACTGTGAGATCTCCGATGGCGGCAGGCCGAGATAGGCGTTTACGCCTGAGGTAAGTAGAGGCACCCATGCAGCGCCTGTAGTCACGATGCCGAACTTTGCCGCGGTGAACTTGCGCTGCTTGTCTTGGTCGGGGAAAGAGGTGGAGGGGGCGAGGCTGATGTTGCTGATGTTGCCGGTGACGGGGAGGATGCTGAGAGCCACACCGATGCTGGCTTCGAAGATGCCGATGATGGGTTGGCGGGCCATAGCTTGGTCAGAACGGAGAAGTGAGACGAGAGGGTGCGAACTGTAGCAGGCAACGATGAATGCATCATTGGCGAGGAGTGATGGGGTTGAGGAGAGGTGCGAGTAGGCGATTTGGGCGCTGGACAGGGCGTCGGCGGTCGAATTGACGCTGGAGGGACCGGAGGGAGCGGTATAGGTCTTGATGTACGCGGTCTGGAAGGAAGGTAGGTATTGCCTTAGTTCAGGGGAATTGTATTGATTGGAGCTGGGAGGAAATAGAAGGTGGGACGGAAGGGATATGACACAAACAAAAAGCGTGATAGACGGATGAAGAAGACGGCCGACGGGCCGGAAAGGAAGACATACTTCTGGAGGGTAGTTAAGGCCTTGAATCAATTTCTTGACGCCAGCAGTCATGGATTTGTTGGAATTTGGGTTGATGACGAGGATGCTCAGCGGTCTGGCGCGTGGATGCTGTGCCATTGTCGGGGATGGGATCGAGAACTCAGCAGTGGTGATTGTGAAAGACGTAAGCCTGCAAAGCTCAATCTGTACATGAAACCCTTGAACCGAATCGCGAATAGTGAAGTTGGGATCAGAGTATCATATACTGGTACTCCTACCGAACATAAATAATCAAATGGATATGGGACAGGACAACAGTCGGGACAAAGTGGCGGCGCGGTATGAGAGGAGATGTGCGAGCGGGGAACTTCAAAATGATGGAGAAGAGATATGAGATCAACTGGAAACCATATGGAGAAAGAAAGAGAAGATTGTTGGAGAAAGTTTGGAGAATCCGAGAAATGGAAAATTTGCCTGTTGTGCTCGTGTTGTGGGGGGGGTTGTAGCAATTGATAATTCCTATCGAGTCATCACTACCCAACTTCGTATCGTGAACGAACGAACGCCTGGGAGTCTCGAACGCATGAAGTGCAGAGGGATTTTTTTCAGTGGCCGCCGCCGAAGACAATGGAATATTGTATGGCGCATATACATTTGATAGAAGATAGAATAAATGCAGATGAGAATAACGACAAAAAAAAAGGGGCGCCAACGACGACAAAAAGCAGCGGTAGAGGTGGTCACGTGACGGATGCTCAGAGACAGACACGCGCCAGCCCCACCAGCCACCATACCCATATTCGTACCCTACGACACTCTACGGCAACCCGAAGTTACCCCAGCCAGGCGCAACGCAACGTCACGAAGCCACTCAAGCTCCCTCTCGCTCTCACCCACCAGTACCACCGCTTGATCCTTTCTCCCCATCGCGCCGGCGCAAAGAAGTCCTTGAACTTCCCCCATCTCGCAATCATGGCGGATGCCCCTATTGGTATCTCTATTGCCTCCTCTTTTCCCAATTCTCCTGCTAATCACCTCCAGTTCTCGATGGCGGAACCGGCTTCCTCAAGGTTGGCTACGCGGCCCAAGTAAGCCCCCCTCCCCTCCACGACTATCACCACAATTATACTGATGCGACATGGCAGAACTTCCCCGAATTCCAATACCCCTCCATAGTTGGTCGCCCCATCCTCCGCAGCGAAGAAAAGGGCGATCCCACCTCTGTAATCAAAGATATCATGTGCGGCGACGAAGCGGCAGCCGCGCGCACCATGCTGCAGATCAGTTATCCCATGGAGAACGGCATCGTCAAGAAATGGGACGATATGCAGCATCTGTGGGACTACACCTTTTACGAGAAGATGAAAATTGATACCACCGGAAGGAAGATCCTGCTGACGGAGCCACCGATGAATCCGCTCAAGAATCGCGAGCAGATGTGCGAGGTTATGTTTGAACGATATCATTTCGGGGGAGTATATGTTGCTATCCAAGCAGTGCTTGCACTTTACGCACAAGGTATTTGCCTCTTGCCTCCTTTCCAGCACTCCAACTGTCCCTGAGACCTCGTTTGTTTCGGCAGCCCTGCTGATCAAATTACTCTCAGGTCTCTCCTCAGGCGTAGTAGTCGACTCCGGCGACGGCGTAACCCACATCGTCCCTGTATACGAATCCGTCGTCCTCAACCACCTCACTCGCCGCCTCGACGTCGCCGGCCGCGACGTAACCCGCAATCTCATCTCCCTCCTAACCCGTCGCGGATACGCGCTAAACCGTACCGCTGATTTCGAGACCGCACGTCAAATCAAAGAGAAACTGTGCTACGTATCCTACGACCTCGAGCTCGACCAAAGGCTGAGTGAAGAAACGACGGTTTTGGTGGAGAGCTATACACTGCCTGATGGAAGAGTAATTAGGGTTGGATCGGAGAGATTCGAGGCGCCCGAATGCCTCTTCCAGCCGCATCTCGTGGACGTGGAACAGCCCGGTATTGCAGAGTTCCTGTTCAACACCATCCAAGCGGCCGATGTGGACGTGCGGTCTTCCCTCTTCAAAGCGATCGTCCTCTCCGGCGGCTCAAGCATGTATCCGGGTCTGCCTTCCCGTCTAGAAAAGGAGCTGAAGCAGCTGTGGTTGACGAGAGTCCTGGGCGGGAATCCAGAGCGGCTGAGTAAGTTCAAGGTGCGTATCGAGGATCCGCCGAGGCGACGGCACATGGTGTTCCTGGGTGGCGCGGTGCTGGCGAATATCATGGCGGATAAGGAGGCGATGTGGATTTCGAAACAGGAGTGGGAGGAGCAGGGACCGAGGGTGTTGGAGAAGCTGGGGCCGAGATAGGGATGTATATGGTACGGATGAAAGAGGGCAGGTAGTGGGGATGCGGGACGGGCAGAGCAGATCAGGCAGAGCAATGGAGATCGGTTTGGGTTTATAGCGACAAAATTATATATCTCCTTTATGAGCATAGACATCAGCCTTATGCGGATGTGATCATCGTGCGGCGGATGCTGAAAGTAATGCATTTATTGGTACAAAATCCGAAAGCGCCTATTCTTTGATAATCACTGTAACGCCATTTCCTTCCGCTTCCCATTTATATGGATCTTTCAATCAACTCTCCTCCCCCAAACCTCGTCAGCATCCTTCTTCCCTCTCGTCTCCGGTACAAAGCGTCCCACGAAGCCTACACTAACAAACGCAACGCCGGCAAAGACGAAATACATCCATCCACTGCCACCCAAGGCCTTATTGATAGCCGCGTTGAGAATGGGAAAGAATTGCGCGACAAGATACGTTCCAATCCAGTTCGCACCCAGCGCCCAGCTTTGCGTCGCTCCCTTCGCCTCCGTGCCAACCAGCTCGCTCGCGAGCATAAATGGTATCGGACCAACCCCACACGCGAAACTGGCAACAAAGAGCAGAACAGATACAGCACTAAAGACAGGTATTGCGAAGAGGATGCTGGCGCCGAGACAAAGCGACGAGATGCCCATGCCGCCAAAGCTCAACAGCAACGACTTCTTGCGGCCGAGGAGATCGGGAAGGGGCGCGGAAGCGATGGTTGTCAGGAGATTCACCACCGAGATGAGAATCGTCAGTAAGGCCGATGTCGAGGGGAAGAGATCAGAGAGCAGGGAGACGGAGTACATCATCACGGAATTGATGCCTGAGAATTGTTGCGCGAACATCACGCCCACAACCGCGATAATGGCTCGGCGATAGAGCGGATCGCGCGCAACTTCGAAAATCCCAATGTGCCGCACGGAAACTGAGGACTTGGAATGGGAAGAGGCTTTGGAGTTGAGAGAGGAACGCCGGGAGGGGATTTCCGCATCCAGAAGTCCAACGGCGGATTCGGTGAGGTGAGGCGTTGAGGCTTGGGAGGGGAGGATGCAGTCCCAGGTTTGGATCTCTTCGGAAATATCAAAGTGCGAGCCGCGAATTCGTTGCAGTGTGCTGATTGCTCTCTGGGGATCTCTGTTCGCTGCTGTCCAAACGGGTGACTCGGGGACGAAGAACAAGCCAACAAGCAAGAAAACAGCGATCACACCACCCACAGCGAGGATAATCCGCCACAATGAGGTAGCACTAAAGAAGTATCCGAGAGTTTGTGTAAATAAGATCCCGAGATTCGTCATGATTTGTGTAAGAAACCCAAATAGACCGCGCTCACTCGGCGGTGCGACTTCGGAGATGTAAATTGGCACGACAACGACGCAGGCTCCGGCACCGATGCCAGATAATAGGCGTCCGGTGGAAAGAAGGGCGATGGAGGGAGCGAGAGTGGAGAAGACAGAGCCACTGAGGTAGAAGAGGGCGGAGATGCGCATGGTGAGCAAGCGGCCGTAATGAGTCGAGAGCGGACCGGCTGAGAGGGCACCGAGAAGACCGCCGAGGGTGAAGATGGAGGAGACGAGAGCGAACTGGGCTTCGTCCATGGGTATGCATCCTGGAAGGGATGACGTAGAAGTTGTGGAGGAGACGCTCTCCTTCTTGCAGGTTATGACATCTTGAGGAGCATTGAGCTCGGCCTGGAGATGATGTTAGCATGGAAGAGAAGGGGAGAGATGGAGGGATTGGGAGACAAACGAGGTGAAAGCCGAAGAGGAGGGGACCGAGAGTGATGATTGACATCAGGAAAACGAGGTAGGGAGTCACATCGTTCAGACACTGACGAATGCCGCCGGAAGCCATTGCAGTAGAGCAAGCTATGCCTTGCTCAGTTGTTGAAGGATATCGTTCAACGCCGTCCTTTCAATTGAATCGACACTCGTATCTGGACTCACATCGATAACGGGAGATTCACTTAACGAACGATTGCAAAATGAAGCCTTGTAATATATAGAGAAGAAGGCTTCTCCAGCTATTCTGCTAGCTACAGCGTACAGGGAGAGCAAATCAATGCATCTGGATGTTGTATTTGTAGGCACTGTACAGACAGAAACTGGAGGAATGCTGTGTCGCGAACTGGAGGAATGCTGCCATCTTCGCTGACGCGGCTGTGATAGAGGGACAATAATAGGTACATACTGCTGTTGTGCCTGGACGATATCGACACCCCCTAAGTATGTATGTCTGTGTGTCTGTGTCTGGAGGTGTGTGTCTAGTCTCACTTTCAACCACAACCACAAGATAAGATAAGATGCAAGATAAATACACCCCTCATTTGCTATATACATCATCCTCTTCCCCTCCCTTTACATAGCTGGCTTAAGTCTCGACACCATCAGCCGTAGCGTGAATGTAACTGAACCATGTTCCTCGAGTCGTGCAGCAGCAGCAACAACAACAACAACAATAATCTATCTATCTATATCAAAAATAATCATCCCGACGCATCCACTGAACAAGCATCTTCCACCGCCTGAACGAACATTTCCAACAGTGGAATATCTCTCCGCCCCCGCCCCGCCGGCGCCCGAGCCACGGCTCTCCACCCAACCGTAGCAATTCTTGAGCGTATCTTGTTGCCACAACCGGCGCATGATAATAGCATGAGCTTGACCAACAACCCGCCATCCTCGGCGAGCGGCCCGGCCTCTGCCTCTGCAAAACAGAATCTGAAGAGGAGTGTGCAGCAGGCCTTTGAAGGTAGCAGACTTCTCTAATTGCGGCATTCATTCTTTTGGATACGTCTTTTTTTGGGTCGTCTATGTCCATCGTCAGGCCTCACTGTTTCAGTACTGTTCGGATCGCGAGGCTCATGTTGAGCCCTGGCAAATTGTTGTTGCTGGTGATTTTTGCTTGACCGAAAAGACATGTTTCCTCCAAGATTCGATGCTTATCGGGGCCCCCGAGGTCCTAAGTTCTGTTCTTCAGTGTGTTGTCCTTGGCTAACATTCTCCCAGATCCCGCCGATAGAGGCACCGGACATGTTGCATATCAAAGCAAAGTCCGAGTCATTGACCGATACAAGGTCATCGGCTTTATTAGTAGTGGTACTTATGGACGAGTTTACAAGGCTGTAGGTCGTCATGGTCAGCCAGGAGAATTCGCGATCAAGAAGTTCAAGCCCGATAAGGAGGGCGAGCAGATTCAGTATACTGGCATTTCTCAGTCGGCTGTGCGAGAAATGGCCTTGTGCTCCGAGTTGAGCCATGTCAATGTCATTAAGCTCATCGAAATCATCCTGGAGGATAAATGCATCTTCATGGTGTTCGAATATGCCGAGCATGATCTGCTCCAGATCATTCACCATCACACACAACCCACTCGTCATCCGATACAGCCAGCTACAGTTAAGAGCATTATGTTTCAGCTATTGAACGGCTGCCAGTACCTTCACAGCAATTGGGTACTGCACAGAGACTTGAAGCCAGCAAACATCATGGTCACATCTTCTGGCGAAGTGCGCATAGGAGATTTGGGACTAGCTCGGTTGTTTAACAAGCCTCTTCATTCACTGTTCAGCGGCGACAAAGTGGTTGTGACTATCTGGTATCGAGCGCCGGAATTGCTGTTGGGAAGTCGACACTATACTCCAGCAATAGATATGTGGGCAGTGGGGTGCATTTTTGCGGAGTTATTATCTTTACGTCCGATATTCAAGGGCGAAGAAGCCAAGATGGACTCGAAGAAGATCGTGCCATTCCAGCGACATCAAATGCAGAAGATTGTAGATATCATGGGACTTCCTACAAAAGACAAGTGGCCGCTCCTGGTATCTATGCCTGAATACAGCAATCTCTCGTCGCTAAACGCGTCTACTCACCATGGAAAACCAGGAGGCTCCAAACTTGAGAGCTGGTACTATTCTACGATCGGCAGCCATTCTGGGACATCTCAGCCATCTACTTCCTCTCTGGGTGCTGAAGGCTACAAACTGCTGGCCGGATTACTGGAGTACGATCCTGAGAAGCGCTTAACGGCGCAACAGGCACTACAACATCCCTTCTTCAGCACAGGCGACAAAGTCTCTAGCAACTGCTTCGAAGGCATGAAGACAGAATATCCGCATCGTCGTGTCAGTCAAGACGACAACGACATCCGCACCGGCAGTCTTCCCGGCACGAAACGGAGTGGACTTCCTGATGATACACTTGCACGGCCACCCAAACGGATGAAGGAGAATTGAAGTCACCTGATGCGAACAAAATCAAAATCAAGGGATGCACTGCCACGCACCTCACCAGCCACGGATTTGCCGAACATTCTAGCCACCGAACACAGCCCCGAGCCAAGATCCTCCAAGATCTGGTATCATGGCAGCATGCCTGGCCCAATAGACCAATTTCGCAACTCTGACAAGATCAGTTTTTAGCGTTGACCAGATCTTAAAGGGACTTGGTCCCGATCCCTTGGCCACGGATTTAGCATTCGTGGACACCAGACTAGTACACGCCTAACAAGAAGTTGTCAGAGGTGTACTAGTCTAACTAGATCTGTATATAGTATAGCGTAGATTAGTTATAGCAAAATGTGAACGTCATGTCATGCTCTATAAGTAGTGTAAATGTGAGAAACGTGATAATACTATTGTACTATTTACAGCTATATACTACTATGGATACTTAGCCCCTTATGATGATGATTCTCGCTCTATGAGCATCATTTAGGCAACGCTAGCGCCATTGCCATCTGTAGAGACAGCGACCTAGTCACTATTGCTAGTACCATGGTCGCCCTCGCCCACACCCGCTCCTCGTGCCTAATTCTTACTAGCATCCTCGATGTCGACGCTAACAGCTAAGGACTATGCGACAGCAGCCCTTACTGTCTCTAATTCCTAGCTCCTAAAACTCCCTCGAGCCTAGCCCCTTGTCTAGCTAAAGCTCACTAACAAGGAGAAGCTCACAGTTATCTAAATTGCCCTTAGTAATAAACATCTTTTTAGCAAGGTAACTAACAGGGCTTTCTAAAACGTTGTTTTAAGAGCGTTCCTATTAGTGTCTTAAAAGACACATACAACGCTCTAGTAGGTGGTGACGGTCCTCGTGGTTAAGAGGAAGAAATACCTCTTAGACCATAGTAGTGGCGAGTAAGACAGGACAGACTCTATGTCTAATGCTATCGACGAATGGATTAAGGTCTAAGATAATAGGATAGTAATAGAGGCTGCTAGAAAGGCAGCCTAAGGCGCTACTAACGACGAGACTTAACACTCGTAGGCATGGCGAGAGTCTAGGTTTAAGACCTAGACCTAGAAAGATGCCCTTGCGAATAGGCAAGCACCATCGCTATCGCTATGCGAAGACGACGATGAAGACGATAAGAACGCAAGTGAGAATGACGACGAGATAGACACTGCCTTAAGTGCAACATAAAGCAGAAGTTGTACGACTAGTTACTAGATCCATGTCGCAAAAGGAAAGAAAAAGGAGAGCTAATTTAAGTTAGATTTTAGTTAGTTTATAGATTCATATATAGCTAAGGGCTAGAGATTTAAAGGTAGCAGTCGAGGCTGTAGTAAAGGGGGGTTTAATGCCGTTGTTAAGAAGCGGCTTAGAGATCTAGAACGAGAAGTTAGTATAGTAAGTTCAAATGTTAGTGTAATGCTTAAGCTCCTTTAAAGGAGAGAGCAAAAGGACAAGATGGAGGAGGCGTAGGGGTTAAGAGATTAGTCTCTTAATGGAGAGGAGTGGGAACTAAGATCATGAGATCTCTAGGCGGGCGGCGGGCGAGAGAGAGAGCGGGCGGGCGGGTGAGAGGACGGGTGGGCGGGCAAGAGGGAGAGAGGGCGGATGGGCGACGATTTCCTAGGCCGGGCCCAGGAAATCGCATTTAGTCACCCGCTCTCTCTCTTGCCCGCCCGCCCGTCCTCTCGCTCTCGCTCTCGCTCTCGCTCTTAAGGGAGGGCGAGAGCGAGAGCGGCTAGGCGGCCGGGCGGGCGAGAGGGCGAGAGGGCGAGAGGGCGAGAGGGGGCAAGAGCGAGAGGGGGTGAGAGGGGGCGAGAGGGGGCGAGAGATCGGGCGGGCGACGGGCGACGGGCGACGGGCGACAGGGCGATAGGGCGACAGGGCGACAGGGCGTGAGAGAGAGAGAGAGAGAGAGAGAGAGAGAGAGCGATAATCCGGAGGCCACAATGAGGGCGGCGGCTAGTGAATTAGCAAGGCGACGAGGGCGACGACGAGGGCCGCAATGAGGGCGGCGGCTGGCGAATCAGCAGGGCAAATTAGTAGGGCGGCAACGAGGGCAACGAAGGCGACAGCGAAGGCGGCAACAGTTGATTTTCCTTCAAAAATCCTGTTCTCATATGAGAACAGGATTTATATTGCCTATTACAGCAAGCGTCATAGTCACGGGATTTGGGCAGGGATTACGGGTAGGGGACGTCTGGTCATGCATATGGTTTGGTCAGAGGTGCGAAATTGGTCTAATCCACCTCACAGGTGAACGGACGGGGCGCGCAATCAGACGTGGCAGTGGCTATCCATCCCAGCGCAAGCATATAAATACCTTCCCTGCCCACTCTCAAACCACATAAAGATCACTATCTCATATCATATCAATTGAAGGATCGAAATCACCTTCAAACGAACACGTAATAACCGCCGAACTACAACTTCCGATAGCGAATACCGGCAATGGGTTTCTTCTGGGCTAAATCTTTCGGCGGCCGTCGTGCTGGAGCTACCATCCACGCGGATCGTCATGGCATTCATAAGCCAACCATTCGCTTTCGCCTCTGTGGTTTCAACTGCTTTCGTTAAATGCTGAAGTGGTGGTGATATGAAAGTACGATTCTTATGAGTCAATAGAGGTCTGATGTATTGAATGAGGGGAGGCTGATAGCATTTTCACAGATGATAAATGCCGTTTATGGAGCGCTGTGAGGGAGACAATATCGCAGTTGGCGACCAAGAGAGCGCTCCCGAGAGCAGTTGAGAAGGCGACAGTTTACGAACCCCTTTATTTTTCTCGGCGGTCAGGAGTTTGACGATACCTTTACAATGCGATTATATGTCCCAGAAGCGGGAGGACGATCAAGGCGCTAACAATTGCTCCATCACCCTGGAGCTTCAATGGGTTGGGAGCTTGCACGACTACTATAACTATACCCCAAAATTCTGAATAACAGAGGCTGAACGACTATTGTTTCTTCTTTCGTCTCTATTCTCGGTGATTTATTGTTGCAAGATCAACTTCTATGATATTGCTTGTTGTAAGAGTGAATCAGCACACCTACGAAAAAAAAAATACAATTATCATCTTGTTGAACCCAAGAAGACGAATCATTCTCTAAAATCTCCAGAAAGACAGACTTTGAAATCAAAATGAAAGCTATTATTTTTCAACTACTACCACGCCAAAAGAATCCATTGTTCCCGCTCGCATAATTTCCAATTCCCAATAGTTCCCAGCAAACCATCCTTGACTTATAACTTCTCTCTCTCACTAAACTCGCCCGAATCCTCTTTCCCCTGTAGCTCACAAAACGCCTTGAAGCACGTAAACTCATATCCATCACTCTCAAGCACCAACTCTGCCGTCGCACCAACGAAGAATACATAGCCCGCCTTAATCTCCTCGATCTTCGGCCCAACGCCGATATATCCACTTCCAGCTGTGCAAATCACAATACTTGGTCCAGCGAGAGCTTCAAATGTTGCCTTCGCACCCTTGCGGAGTAGTTCTGTCTTGACAACGCTGAATTCCTCGATCGGTGGATCATAGAGCTGGGCGTGGCTGGCACTGGAGTAGGCGATGCTGTTCAGCGTTACATAGGCGTAGTCCTCGGGAGTCATCTTCTGCTCCTCGATCGGAGCGTAGGAATAGGTGAGCATGTCTACCAGGGTAGGCACATCCTTGAACTTCGGTGTGAAGCCGGCACGCACGACGTTGTCAGAGGCGGCCATGCACTCGATGATGTCGCCGGAGAGATAGGCGTGGATGTCGTCAGCTTTGAGGAACATAGCTTCGCCCGGCGAGAGGGTCACGTAGTTGAGAAAGAAGAAGACGAAGAGGCCAATGTCGTTCGGGAACTGAGAGTTCAGACGCTGGACGAGGGAGGAAAGAGTGGAGCCTGAAGTGGACGGCAAGCCACCCGCAGCGAAGGCATCCCCCTCTTTCTCGGCGGACTCGACAAGAGTTTTTGATGCTGAGGCAATTGCTTCTGGCGTTGCATTCATCAGAGCAGCAAAGACCCTTTGGAGGGCTTTCTTATTTTGGGACTCTGCCACTGGATCTGTGGAGGTTTCTTGGCCTTTGATGGTGGACTCGAAGGCCGACGCTTCGGCATCTTCAATGAGATTCCTCAGAGAAGGGATGGTCTTGAGGAAATGAGCTATCTCCGCGAGTGGTCTAAAACCGCACAAGCCATCAAAAGTTGTGACGGCAATGGTCATCTCTGGCTTGTGGTTATCATCGGGGTAGTTCTTGCTATCTCTCTTGTGCAATTCCTCGGCGAGCTTCTTGTCTGGATGAGCTTGGATGCTGAGCGCTTTGCCTACAGAGAGGATTTTGAAGAGAAAAGGCAGTTTTTGACCAAATCGTTCAGCCACATCTTGGGAGAGGAGTGCTTGGTTGTCTTGGACGAGGTCCAGAAGGGTTCGCTGAGTGACGAGATCTCTCGAGGGATTCGAGGGATGGGTGCCCATCCATAGCTATTGCAACATCAATATGCATTAGAATTCCACAGGGTCATTGTCCAAACCTCTGCATATGGCTTGTCCTCCTGAATCGAAAAGTCCGAAGGGGTAGCAGCTGCGAACGTAGCAGCAGCAGAGTCGCTGCCAATCTTGCCCCAATCGTAGCTATTGACCCCGCATTGAAGTCGAATCAAAGGTACCTGCATTTTAGAGGATGAATCGGTCTTGATACGATGTTCTGCTTGAGACTTTCCCGAAGAAAGCTGATACTCAGGACGAGGCTGAGGTGCCATTTTGGAGGGGTAATCCTTAGCTCGGAAGCTGTGTCTCCGCCAGGTTGTCCAGACGTCACAGAGGGGAACAATGTGGGGTGCGCACGAGCCAACTTTATGTCCGACGCTATGGAATGGAGAAGGCTGAAAGTCACAGTACGCCATCGAAGCCTCATCTTCTGACTCTTGTGTCCTTCGGTCCTTCTATGGTTCTCTGGCATTCATAACCATCGTTCTTTCTCTGTTATTATTCCCCCTGTATTGCTTCGCAGGGTCGTGGTTTCTCTCATTTCTAGCAATCTTACAACGTCCAGAAGGAAGTCGCGGTCGCTCATACAGAACAGCAAGTATGTCTGGCTCCATGACAATATCCTCCACGATCCAAATCTCTCCCAGACCTCAGTTTCTCTCAAGCGCTTGCGAAGGCTGTCTATCAATTGCTAACATGGATCCCATCAAAGGGCCCGCTAATCTCGCCCTTCACACGCCTTCGAACTACTGGAGTGCGCCTCCAACACCTCGACGGCGCAAAGCAACGTCCGGTTTGTCCTTACCGTCAAATACACCAAGGAAATCTACCAAAGGCAAAGGCATACATTTATTAAGAGAGGCTCCAACGGCTGAGGTCGCATACAACTCTGCCGCATCGGTCGAACAGGATAAAGAAGAGCCCGAAATGTCTAGCCAGCGGAAAAGAGCTGATCGTGGAAGAAGCGGAGGTAACGGAGGAGAACAAGCGGAACAAGGCATATGGGATGGATGTCAAGATAGTATCCGCAAGATTCTTGAACTAGCAAAGAGGTCTGAAGAGTGCAGGCTAGAAATCTTTCAGATGGAAGCGGAATATGATACCCTTCCCAACAGTAAGTTTGTTCAGGACTTTGGGAGTTGATTAGACTAATATTTGTTTGCAGAGCCGTCTGTACAACAACTTGATACTCTCTCGGCTTTACAAAGAGAGCAAGTCAAGCTTACTGACCAGATTTTAGCGATCGGCAGAACTGGTAATACGAGCTTAATCGAGACACTTAAAGTATTACGTGGCCTTCAATCACACAATGAAGGTGCAGCTGCCGAGCCGAGCCGTCGTGGTGGACCCTCCAGAGATGCCGTGAAATCCGCCATGGATTTTGATATTTCCTCCGAGTCGCCAGCCCCATCTCCGATGGTTGACAAGCCCACTCGCAAAGATCGTGGACTGGGCGCCAGTCGCGGTAGTTTGCCACCAAAGGATGTGCCTATTAAGCAAGAAAGTCTTGAGGCTGGAAGTTCCAGTGGCGTAGAAATCAACGCCAAGGGCAAGATTATTTTCAAGGAGAATGCAGAGGTTGCATTCCGCCTCAAGCAGTCGGGCACTGACGAGCCGGAATGGATCCAAGGAGTAGTGGTGAAGGTTATTGGAGAAGGGAAAAGCCGCCGATATGACGTTCAAGATCCTGAACCAGATGAAGTTACCAAGTTGCCCGGAGCTATATACAGAACTTCGGCTGCATCGATGGTCCCCATTCCTCCGCTAGGACACCCACTGCCTGATTACCCTAAGGGCAAGGCAGTATTGGCCCGGTATCCCGATACGACCACATTTTATAGGGCAGAGGTTGTGGGCATGAATGGGAAGCTTGTCAATCTTCGTTTCGAGGGCGAAGAGGATGCTCAGGTTACCATGGAAGTTGATAGACGCTTCGTACTTGATCATCGCGGATGATTTCGATTGCTTTTAGCCATGATGCAACTGTATATGGGTTTTCATGGCGTCTGGACTCGGCATACCCTCTATATATTGAGGCGTTTAGTGAGTGGATGGTACATTATTTGGCACAGGTTCTGGATATCATTATTCGCCATCTGAGGCATTAGAACGAAAATTACTGGGGCATGGTTTATCTGCATTTACTGAAAGATGGTAATCATGGTTAGAGTTGCATACTTAAGACTATCCAGCTATTCTTTCCCGGCTTCCAGCCTGCAAGGAGATGTATGCACCGTGACAGATTCGTCAATACTGTATTACACAGTTTGACATGACGCAGATTTCATATTCTACTGTTCTAGAATAAGGCGTATCATGACAGCATATGAAAATCTAAAAGAATATATTTAATAATTTTCGGATTTCCATTTTTACTATATTAGTTCTTATCTTGCAAATATTTCGAGGACCACAGTTCTTAAGATCGCCTTCTCTAGTCTAATCTTTGCCCTTTAGTTATAATGCAATAGCAATACGATACAATTACAACCTACAAAATTTTCCATTTGCTATCCTTAGTTGCTATTCTTCTCCTTCTATTATATGATGTAACCCTTACCGTACAACAACAAGAGCCCGTTTGGCTTAGTGGTACAGCGTCTCACTCGTATAGTCATGTGACATGTCACCTGATCTTGAACATGAGAAGATCCTCGGTTCGATTCCGAGAATGGGCAATTCTTTTGCCTTTTTCCTATGGTTTGCTATTTTTTTTCTGTGCATCGTGTTGGCAAGTTTTCTAAGAATCTTCCCGGTGAATTCAGAGGCAATTAATCGTCGGATCCTTAACTGGTCGATTAGAGAGAGCAAAGCGGATAGGAAAAAGGAAACGACGAGGAAGCGAATAGTGAAGAGAAGATGCTATGTTGCGATGTGAAGAATCTGTGAATGGAAAGCGACAGGGAAGGAGCTGTCGGACCTTACTTGGATGATTTGCGGTGGATGGTTTTAATTGAGGCAAAGAATCGACTCTTATGGGTAGTTGGCGATCAGGTGCATGTCAATGGATTGGAGTCGATGGAACATATACATGATGAGAGAATCAAGATTGCAACAGAGCAACGAAGGCCATCACATATTTGAAAAAGTCAATCGAAGGTCAATCAGGGTCGTATGATCATGAAAGTCATGAAATTCGTCAACCAGCAAAACAATATGCTCAAGAACGCCTCATTTATGGTATACCTATGAAGCCTACTGAGAAAAAGGTGCAGATTCGACTGAAGAGAACATTTACTCTCTGAGCTCAGCGATCTTGGCCTTGACGCGCGCCATCTTCTCATCCTTGGTGAGCTTGCGGCCACGGAACTTGAGGGACTCCTTCTTGCACTCCTCCTTGTCCGTCTTCTCGGCACCCTCAACCTTCTTGAATGGGTCCTCACGGATCTGCTTGTGGATATCCTGGTAGAGCTCCTCGAGTCCATCGGCCTCAATCTCATCATCGATGTAACCCTGGAACTGGGACTTGTAACGCTCCTCATCGTCATCGGCGAGCGTCTCCATGTACTCAGCAACGTGACCGGCGAAGATGTACTTGCGGAGGGTCTCGGCATCGAGCTCCTTGGACTCGATATCGAAACCTGGGAAGCGGTTCTCGGAGTGGGGAATCAAGATACCTCCGTCAGAGGCACCCTTCATGGCACCAAAGACACGGGCACCGGTGGAAGTGCGGGCAAGACCAACATCGAGGAAGGCCTTGAATGGGCGGCGGGCACCCTCCTCCTCGGCGGCCTCGGTGAGAGTGAACTCTCCATCAGCCTCCTCGACACCCTGGAAATCCTCATCCATACCGAGCTTCTTGAGGACACGGCGGGCGATCAGGAGACCAGTGCAGTAAGCGGCGGCCCAGTTGGTGAGACCATGCTCAAGACCGTAAGCCTTCAGCTCGTGGGAGTAGGCGGAGCAGAAGACCTTGTCGCCAGAGATCTCGGAGGTAACGATCTGGAGGACGATGTCGCGGTTGGTGAAGCGGACAACGAGACGGTACTTTGGCGCATTGTACTTGTTCTTGGCCTGGGTGATGAGGCGCTTGCGAGCATAGTAATCGGTCTTTCCGGAACGGCGACGCTTGTACTTAGTCTGATAGCGACTACAAGAGGTCAGCAATGCGTTTGGTTTCCAGAAGCTGGGATATGTATGGAGACTTACCTGTAGTACGCGGAGTTCTTGACCAGCTTGGTGAAAGGCTGTAAAGAAAACCTCGAGTCAGCAATTTGCGCTTCAGAATCTCATCCGAAGCATCTTGCATGGACTCTCATCGCAGATCTTCGAGATGAGCGGAATGCTCGTCGCGGCATATATATATATGTTCGCGACATTGATGAACTTACCATCTTGACTGATTGGCCGCACAATTGCTGGAATCTGTGTCGAGAGGGGTTGTCGAAAAGAAGTTGCGTTGTAGGCCGGTGGAGAGATCTTTCTTGTGCGCGAACTTTTCGCTTATTTAGGGTGAATATTCAATAATGTTTGGAGTCGTCAGATTTGGTCGGCGACGATAAGAGCCTAAAATGCAAGGTTACAATCGAGAATCTGGGGATCTTCAGCCTCGTTGCCGAACCTCGGCTTAGAGTAGCCTTCCGCCTCAGCGTCGACAGTATTGACCAAGATGTATCCGTACAAGAACAATCGTAGTTTGTGATGATATGAAGATATTCTACCTATGTCTGATCACCATTTGATACAATTTGCCCTGGAGAGTGTTGATGCCATTATGTCGCCGCCAAAACAGCCTAAGGTTCTCTTGTTTGATATTGGAGGGGTTTGTGTAAGTAAATCATTGAGCTTTAATCCTCTTTCTCTTGCTTCCTGCACCTGCAGGTGTACCTTTTAATATGTATTTCAAGTGGCACATCGTGATGGTTTAGCATTTCATATTCATATTCTGCATGGAATGTTTCTTGGCACAGCTTCTGAGCTTCTGTACTCAACATTAACTTCTGCAGGTCGTCTCTCCTTTCCAAGAAATCCTGAACTATGAGATAAACAAGGGCATCCTGCCCGGATGGGTCAACCACTCGATTTCGAAGACTTCGCCCAACGGAACATGGCACAAGCTTGAGAGAGGAGAGACAAAGATGGACGCCGACTTCTTCGCTGGATTCAACCGCGACCTGCGAGACCCAGGGAGATGGAAGGCATTTTATACCCAGGCTATGAAGAAAGAAGGTGTTGCAGTGAGCGATATACCACCAGTCCCAGAAGTGGATGCAGAATGGCTTTTCTGGGAGATGATGCGTGCCTCGAGAGCACCAGATCCATGGATGTGGCCAGCTCTTCAGAGACTAAAGGAGAGTGGGAAATATATCATCGCTGCGCTCAGTAACACCATGATCTATCCAGACGGCCACGAATTCAACGAGGTATGGCCAAATGATGTCCGAGGCATCTTTGACATCTTCATCTCCTCAGCCCACGTCGGACTGCGCAAGCCTGATCCCGCCATCTATGCGTTGGCACTTCGAGAACTGAACAAATTTGCGAAAGAGCACGCTTCAACAATGGGAAAGGGACTGGGATGGGAAGAGGGTATCAAAGCAGAGGATATTGTGTTTTTGGATGACATTGGAGAGAACCTCAAGGCAGCGAAGAAGGCCGGATTTGGCACGATTAAAGTGCACCTTGGGCAAGCCTACGATGCTGTTGAGGCGCTGGAGAAGTTGACGGGACTGCAGCTTGCAGGGAATCATCCAAAGGTGTCAAGTGCGCCAAAGAAGCCTAAGGCAAAGTTATAGACAATTTAATACGCGTGGTCAAATAGAACATAAGCCCAAGACATTTCATCTAAGTCTTTGTGGTGCCCGATCGAAATAAACTACGTAATTCATACCCAAGAAATATCAAGCCTGTGTCCATCTCAATCTATACTCAACCAGAAGCATGTTGAAAACATTAAATATACGTGTCAGTCGTTGTTTTTAATACCACAAAAAGCTACGAAGGTACTGATTCGAAGCTCAACTGGGAAATATAATAAAAACCCCCAAAACCCACAAAGAGTACCTGGTGTAGCAGGATAATTCAAAGCAAGAAAGATAGAGATCGGAATCAACTTCGAGACAAGTTCGACAACATGTGGCATTCCTGGTTCATTCGAGACCAGGGTTGTCCAAGGTCATAAAAGGAGGATCACATGATCTGCTGCTTCACCATTGCCGATTCGGGATATCTTTTCCCGTTGCCGTTACCAACATCCTTCTCCAACCATATCCGATACTTGATGCGAAGAAAATCCAAATGCAATTGCGCATTTTCATCGATGGCATGATTTTAGAACGTACTCGGAATGAATTTGCTCGCCGCCAGAGACTGACAACTTTCGTGTTGTATTCAGTGAGCTTTGCTTGGCACCCTCGGGGTTCCGTAACCGTTTCTATTAGCTCACGTATTCCCCGCAATGCCATGAGATAAGGCCCTCTTTCAAGACGTTGTCCTTTTATTAAGCGCTATATTCTTTCTTACTGTGAATTCTTTCATACCCAGAGTTCGAAAGCCCCGAGTCCTCTCGATATAGCTTCATTTCTGGCCAATCCAGCCTGCTTTTCTCAATTTCTTGCAGTGTTGCCCACGACTGCTCATATCTAGCATCATGACTTGTAGCCCTGCTTCGCTACACGTCGCAGTCATCAACTGCGACACACCCGTCCCGAATGTCCTCGCCGCCCGTGGACAGTACAGTGATATATTCGCATCCCTCTTGCGCAGAGCAACGGAATTATATCCAGATTGGAAGAGTACAGAACTGGTAATCACTGCTTACGACGCCGTAAAAGGAGAATTGCCTCAGCAAGAGGAGCTAGAGAAATTGAATGGCCTCCTTATCACTGGATCATGTGAGATGAGCTTCGCTATTCCAAGTGACAAAAAGATGTAAGCTGACCTAAGCATCATAGCTGCGTCAGCTTATGATCCAACGCCTTGGGTTGTGAAGCTTGCCAACTTCTTAACCGGTAAAAATCTCCCTTCGGATGCCGATATACTCTGACGCCTACCAGACACGTACCAGAAACATCCTTCGGTCCACCTCTTCGGCTCCTGCTTCGGCCACCAAATACTCTGCCACGCAATCTTCTCGCCGCATTCCTCCGTTCTGTCTTCTGCTGTCCTCGCCACCGCCCTTCCACCGTCATCTTCAGCCATCTCTCTCGGTTCATCTCTTCCACCCCTCCCTTCCGTCGTCTCTCATGACCCAAAGGGTTGGGAACTCGGAATCCACCATGTCTCCCTCTCACCATCGTTTCAGTCCCGTTTCGGTCCCGTGCCATCTAACCCATCCTCTCCCAGCCAGATGCGTTTGCAATTCGTACACGCTGACCACGTCGTTCTGCCGTCGTTGCCCACGGACTTTGTCAGTGTAGGAAGGAGCGAACATTGTGCCCTTCAAGGGATATATAAGAGCGGAAGAGCATTGACGTTTCAGGGGCATGCGGAATTTGACGAATGGATTAACAGAGAGACGGTCACGGCATTTGGGAAGCCAATCTGGAGTAAGGAGGTTCTGGAGGCGGCGCTTGAGAAGGTGAAGGGCGAAGGGAAGGCAGAAGATGATAGTCTCTATGCGGCGAGAATCATGCTCGAGTTCTTTGCCGAGGAAGCTGTGGAGCACATTGAGTCAGCGGGCAAGAGTGAAATATTGGCTGATCAGGAGGTACCTGTGGCGCTGGAAGAGGAGGTAATGCTCACGGAAATCGAGGTCAGATAGACGGCATATGCGTGGATATGGCGGCCTCGACACCTCATGAGGACTGAGCGACGATCAAAGCCTGAAATGTGTAGAAAGATTTGCAAAAGATTGAATAGCGAATAATATACTAAATTACTAATTAAATGTTGTAACCTTCAAAAAAAAAACTTGACGTATCCATCTGAGATGGATGGTTCTTTCCGAACCGGGGAGTCGAACCCCGCGCAACCGCGGGATCTCTTCGAATTGCTTCGAATGATGAGAGGCGGATATGTTACCGATACACCAGTTCGGAGGGGTTGTTGTATGCTCTTCCTTGTTGTGCATTTTGAAGGGGAAGTGTAGATGAGTAGGGTCCACATTTGTGGAGAGGAAGATTTTGAGTGTTTGCGAAAACAAGAGAGGAAGCGACCACGCGAGAAAGTTAGCCTCCCTTTTAACACCAGCACGTCCTCCCTCAAGCCTTGCAACACCACCTTCAACACCCCTTTTGTGCTTGGATTTTTTTTATTGCTTTCTTTGCTTTTGTACTAGATTGTGGGATGGATGGATCGCTGTTTCATTTACCTTCGGCAGCAGGAATCTCCGCCCTAATATTATGGGCCATCCAATTGAGGGAAGTCCTTTCCCCCTGCATTCCAAATGGCAGCGGTAGTCTAAGTGAGCAACGATCGGACTTCTCAAAAAGTCATCCTAGAACTTCTCCCTTCTCGAGACATCCTATTGGTCGCACAATGATTAACGGTGATTTCCAATAGAGTCTGATGGCAGGGGGGGAAGATGTGTAGTTGGGAGCTCTGTATCGATCCAATGGTGTAGATCTCTAACATTTATATCTACTTGTCATATTTCATTCGCTTTGCATTGCCATAAAATGGTGTTCTTAAATTCGAAGCGCAGTCTCGTGGTTTACAGTCGGAATGAGATCTTTGGCATCGCCGCTACAATGTGTCTATTCTGAATTGTCCAATCTCTATCTCTTCTGTCAACTCCAATCAGAAAGCAAGAGTCCCCAGAGCCTATGTCAAATAGAACATGGAAAGAGCAGTCTACAAACGAAACGATGCTGGCGCACTCCACATCAACCTCTCAACAACCTCCTTCCCTGCTCCAGCGCCTGAATCTCCTCATTTAACTCCTGTCGCTCTCTCTTGCTAATCAGATCCTCTCCTGCAATCTCCTCCAACTGCTCAGCCTTCATCGAAGAAATAAACAGCGGGGTGAGAATCTTGATAGGGCTGTCTTCGCCGGTGAGCAGGAAATAATCCGTCCCCTGTGCCACGACGGTGTCGATGAAGCGCTTCATAGCCACTTTGTAGTAGGCTTCGAGAACGGCGTGCATGTCTTCAACTGCATGCTCGAGATTGCCTTTGGATGCGATGTTGACCAGATTATCGACTCGAATGGCTCTAAAGGGCTTGCTATAAACTATTCCATTTTCATTCGTAGTCTTGAACTGCGAGCTTTTCATAGCTGCAAGTAAACGATCGTTGCGTAGCTTGCCCAGTGTATCTCCGAAGTAGTGATTCTTGGTGAGCAGGGTGCCGTGGCGCTCGACGCGGAGAACGAACTCGACGTGCTCAATGGCGTTGTTGTACTTCCCGAGAAGGTCATCCATAATGAATGAGAGCAGTCCGCTTCGCACCTTGCTATCTGGACAGACATGGCCTAAGAGACGGCAGATGAAATCATGAACGTAGATGATGACGTCGTTGACATAAGAGAGGGTAATCCCCTGCCAGTTGCGCGACTGCTCCTGCCAGAGCATTGGCAAAATATTAGGATCCATCACTTCCAGACTATACCCTCTAGCCTTGCGATACTCATCTCGAATCCAGGCTGTAATATCTTTATGATTGGTTGGTGACATGTTCAAGTCAAGTCGGAGGACGTCGAGGAGCTCTGGATAGTCTGAGATTGCGAAATCCGATCCGACTCTCTCACCCTCAGCCTTTTCGCTAAGCAATGAAGGTTCATCATATGAAGAGGGCTCATTCTCCTCAAGAGTTTCCTCGTGAGCATTATCCTGCTCTACGTCCTCCTCTTCGCGAAATTTGACAGTGTGCCCCTTGCGTCTGATCTCTTCCGCAAACCGATCGCTTCGATCAACCACCAGCGTTGGCAGTCTGAGATTATGATCTTTCTGAAAGATATCATGTCGGAAATAACTAGTGCTCAGTGCATCCTTCGCCATGGTCTCAAATTGCGCCGCAATGCCCTCGAGATAGTGTCTCTGCTGCTCAGGGGTCTCACGGTCTGCGCCCATCCTAGCCAGCTGCTTCTTGCAGTGTGTGAGTCTATGCTCAATTTGGCTCTTGATCTTCGGAAACTCTCTCTTGACGATCTCGGTCAGAAGATCCCTAAGTCGGCTTTTTAGTGCATTGACGCCGACCCGATCTTTGGGAAGCGATGACCATGGTTCAGTGTTGAAGAAATCGCGCTCTTTGTCACCGCGAGAGACAGAGTCAGTGTCCAACTCCTTCTGTGAGCGATTGCGGACGATGCAATATCCAAGTTTGAGCTTATTGCGCTTGCCTTTCACTAGGTCAATAACATGATGTTCACCACCGCCATCGACAAGGTCGGGCTTTGTCAAGCTGGCAGGCATTGTCAGTAGAGGTTCGACTATGAAGACAGTAGAAAAAGCATGAACTCACACGCCCAAGGTTCTCAGTCCCTGTGGATCAGCCTTCTCAGCCATCTAATATAATGTTAGCAACTTTGTATTTCCGAAACATGGCACTAGCTTACCGCAAGAATTTCCTGAGTGGCAATATCAACATTTGCTGCAACGACCGCCAAGATGATAGTTCTTTCATCCTGAATCCACTTGTTGACCATATTCTTCACAAGTGTAATATCATCCTTTGTAGTAACATTCTCTGTAGCAGCTCTGAAGATCCCTGGGATATCGATAATGCTCAGGTTCTCGCGATCTGGGCCGCTGAGTTCGATCTTGAAGACATCTTCACTAAACGTGGATTTGCCAGCACTAAGTGGTTCCCCTGGTCCAGTGACACCCATAACTTGGCAGACCTGGAAACTGGTAAGCAAGCGTTCATATCCCAGGATGCTGGGTTCTAACCTCTTTCAAGATTGATAGAAAGGTCTGGCCATCAAGGGTGGTTAATCCATCCTTCTTGAACCCTCTCAATTCCTCCGCCTTTTCTTTCGATCTTGAATCTCCGGGGATGATTGAAACGGCAATACTCGTCTGCGGCGATCTTCGAAACGTGATATTCGTAGCAAATCTCGTGCAAAGCCCGCTGTCTCGGGGAAGAGGTAATTCCATGACAGCCTCCAATACCGAGCTCTTGCCGCTGGACTGGTCGCCAACGACAACCAGCTGCGGAAGGGCGACGAACTTTGCAACTCCCAAGTCCCGGAGTTTGTCGATCTTATCAAGCTGAGCTGGATTTGAAAGCTGGATCTTTATTTCTTTGGCAAGCTCCATCTTGGTATTCGTCGAGGGAGATGCGTTAAAAGGAGTGTAATTGCCGGCGGTCATGGTAGAAGAGAGACGTCGCAAAATGCGACACTCTAAATTTTTTGGGAGTTGATGGGAGAAGAAGATCTATCAGGAAGCTAACTCGTGCGTTTTATATTCCTGAATTGAATGAGGGACGGAACGGTGCAGGTTGTTATATCCTATAGATGGGAAAACAGCATCTGCAATCGACTTGGAAAACGATATCACTAAACCCCCTTTATCTCTTATTAGTAAAACTTTAAACTAAGTAAGGTGTGCTATCGTTTTTACAAAAACATAACCGCAGGCCTCATCACTCTCAGATCGCACTCGCAATATCTCCAACATCTCCCAGGAGCAGCAAGGCGCAGTTTGACCGCCTGGTCTCAACAACGCAGACCATCAATGAACACCAAAGAAAGTCATGCTCCTAGTATTGACATCCTCTGGTGTGTGAAGCCCTGAGCTGGCAAACGAACATCTGCGTAAAGGATTGTGGCAGATCTGAAAGGCCTTGCAAAGGGAATTTTTATAGCAGAATGGGCGACTGCAGATCATGGAAGGCTGCGGGATCTAGGGGTTAGGCTGCTTAGACATAGGGTGTCTAGTTACTAGCTCACTTGAGCAAGTTATTGAGGTCTTGAATCCTTACTCCGTTGTCAGAGACTCGGTGTAGTGAGTGCTCACGGACGAGTAATGGTAGCGTAACACCCCATTTATGATAGTGCAAGGGCTAATAGGGATGCTAAAACTCTATCTACACTCTAACCACAACTTACGCCTTCTAAATAAAGAACACAATATATAAGTTTAATTATTAAGATTATATAATAAAGCTTATTTAACAGTTTTTTTTTAAATAAAAGATAAAAAATACTTCTCTAGTATCTACTTTAATATAACAACTATAAACAAAATGTCATAGCATAGCATAGTCATAAATTAACTCCTCTACAAAACAAATGAATATGCTCGTAATCCTCATTTTAGCTACTTCTAATCTTACTCCTAGCCTAGTAACCCCCCATGCCCGTAGCGCCCTGATCCGCCCGTCAATGCAAGAAGAACGGTGGCAGATGTCGACCTGTCATTACATCCTCCTCCCCCCCTTTACGCCCCTAACAGCCATCCATGATGCTACACGCTTTAGAAGCTGAACAGTCCCGAACGCCTCTTCCCAAGCGGATAAATAACCAGCGCACTCAAGAACAACCCAACCGAAATCCCAATCGCCACCTGAATCATCGAAAAGCCCACATTAAACATCGTCGAGTTCATGTCCGTCGCCGACTTCTGCGTCGTCGTCTACGAACTCGTCAGCCAGCTATCCTGCACAGAATCCCTCTTAACCTCCACATAAACCTTGAGATAGCACGCAACAATCGGGGAGTAGATGGCAGGATATGAAAAGTGAAGGAAACACTTGGGAAGACAAACGAGGTCGTGAGTCCCGATCAAGAACGCCAACGCGGTCTTCCCCCCACCAGTCGAAATCGGCGCAGCAACAGGGACCTCTGATAAAAGCTTACTCACAATAGTTGTCCCATTAACCGACGTTCCATTTCTGCTAGTGATGTAGTCTGCACTCGCAAGTCCCGCCAGAAGAGTGCCGCTAGCTGCAAGACCCGAAGGAACCTGCACGAAGATCGCCGGCAGAAGTGCAGTGACAGCAACACCATGGCGAAGCCGACTGTACAAGTTGCCCAGCACCCCGACGGCAAAGGCACCAAGAGTTTGTGATATCTGTGCATTTGAAGGGAACCGTTTCGCAGTGAAGAAATTGACGAGATAGCCACTGAAGGATATCAAAAGCATAACTGGCGTCTGCCTCCACTTTGCATGATTGATGACACAGAGACACATCGTAAACAGAGGTACGAACGCAAATCGAATGTATTGATTCATGGGTTGAGGACAAGAGGTTGCCGATACAGCATTGCCGTCCATCACTCCATAGAGAGCTGTCCCGATAGTGATGCCGAAGCCCAGGAATAGCGAGTAGATGATGGCGTAAAACATGCGGACAGAACCAGGAACTATTGATTTCGACTGAAGCTCTAAGGCGCCACAAAGAATGATGTAGCCAGGAAGGATAAGAACGATCGCCGACTGTGCCAGCGCTGAGAAGCAGAATAATCGGTTACCATTGCTGGAATGGATGCTTCCGAATGCACGAGCAAGGAAGGATGTGATAACGGACGCGGTGACCTCGAATACATTGGCATAAAGCTCCGACTTAGGGGCAACAATCAGCTGAAGAAACCCGAGCATGCATCCGAGGACGAAAGCGATTGGAAGATCGACGAAGTTGGCCTCGAATGCGAAAGGACCTACGAATGCGCTAGCGAGGCCATAAACAAAAACCAGAAGCCATTTATTATGCTTCGGCTTCTCACGAATAATGGCTTCCAAGCGCTGTGTGGCTTCTTCAACACCGATGACGTCGTGCACGACCTCTTTGTAAATATCGTGAGTATCCTTCAGTTTCCCCAGATTGACGCCTTGGATTGTACGAACGAGCTTGACCTCAGTTGTATGCGTCGATGCATCGTCAAAAGAAATCAGCATACATCCTGGGATGTACAAGAATTGGCCATCAAGTTCAAGCACTCTCGCTGTCATTCGCATGTATTCCTCCAGTCGATGCGTGGGTGCTCCGTAAGCCATTAAAGCCCGACAGAGCCTGATGAGGTACTTCTGCCTGCTGAGAGTCTCCGCAATATGCACTGTGATTCTTATTTCCTCTTCAAGTCTTTGCTTCTTCAACTTTTCAAAAGCCCGATCAATCTTGCGTCCGCCGCTATGCATCCGACTATGCTTTCCATGATGCTTGCCACTTGAAGGCCCAGAAGTATCAGGCTCAGTTGAGGCGTGGATGGCATCAGACAATGCCTCCCGTGATATGGGCTTCTGATCATACCACTTCGGGTGTCTCTGGATTGGTGTCGATGTACCAGATGAGCCCGGAGTCGGTGATCCTGGAAGTGAAACAGTACTGCTATGTCGTTTATGGCCCGGCGAACTTGGTTGATTGTAAAGCTTCAGCAACGAGGATAGCACGCCACCACGAAAATGGTCCGGCCGTGCAACATAGTGTTCCGCGTACTCTCGATCTACGTTCGGAGTTACCTGGCCAGACTCTAACCCTGTCGTATCATCATTACTGGACAATCTCAACTGACTGATATTTTCTCTTTTCGTATGCGATCGAACAAGATTATGAGCCTCATGTACGCTTGATTGCCTCCTCATATCTCCGGGTTTCTCGAAATCCTCGTCATCACTGTCGAGGCCTCCATTATTGTATCTATCATTATCCATATCCATCAATGGAATGTCGTCGAGTCTGATATTTGGATGACCACCAGGATTGGGAGAATGGGGATAAGGTGGCGAGCTTTCCAGGGAAGATCTTCTCGACAGAGGAGACGGCTTCAATCCGACCATCGACGCGATTTTCTGAGCTCTTTTGTGGGCTGCCTGTGCAGATTGCACTTTCTCGCTTGATTGTTCGCCATTATATCCATCCCCTGGGGCCATCATATCTGTGAAGGATGACGCTGAGCTATTCCTCAGAACGGAAGGTCGCGGCCGTTTCGGGACAGGAACGTTCAAGTCGACCGCTGCGGCATCCGAGAAGGGATCCCCATTGTCAGATTCATGCTTGCCTGTACGCGTTTTCGGCAGCTGTAGGCTGTCTCTGATATTCGTCGGGTTGTCGCCTGGAAATCGAAACTCGGCCGGATCAGCCGGCGAGTCTTGTAATGGGAAGGAAAACGGTGGATTTTTCGAATCATCGACTTGGCTCTTGCTGTTAAATCGAACTCGGCCGCGCCTGGCGGGCACTTCCGGTACTTCTCCCTCACTGTGAGTCCTCTCGACGTCTTCAACCGGGGAAGAAATTGGTTCGGCAGCACTGCTTCTGCCGGGACTCGAATGATGAGGCTGATGCAATGGCGGATTCCGACTTGGTTGGCTGCCAGTAACATCTTCGCTGGGATCGCTCGACATATTCAAAACAATATCAATAGACGCTCAATTAGACGTGGATGTTGATCAGTTCGCTCCGATGCAATTCAACGGGTGGTGGCGGGGTAATCGAGAAAGCGGACACAAGAAAGACTTCACGAACGAAGGAACGATCATCAAAGAAACGATGATGTGTGCGAAGCCATAGCCACAAAACGAAGCATAGAGGGTCGAAAGCTGTACATACAGCTAATGGGAAGGAGAACGAGAAGATGATGAAGTAGAAGTGGAAGTAGAGGAAAGAAAGGGACAGAGGTAGGGTCGAGGCCGCGATCCACAGGATGACGACGGCTTGTTGGTGTTGGGCAGTTCGGGGAGTTGCAGTTCACGGACGAGTCTTATCGCGTCCTTCCATTCTTACCAGAGTACTGCAGAACAGGTACAATCGTAGTCCAGCGATAACAGCCACGCGGCAGGCAGGCGAAGGGAAGGAACCAAAGCGGCTCACACAACATGGCAGGCAGGTACCACATGCATTTATCGAAGAAAAACAGACCAAAGCCGCCATCCATCCATTGAAGCCTAGATCAGCCCTCCCTCCGCTAAGAAATCCCAAGCCCGCTAAAATACACCGGCCCGCCACTAAATCCATCTGCCGCCTAAATCCATCCGCGGCGTGCATTCCGGTCTATCTGCCCTATGACACGGTATCGAATCGAAGACGAGCAATGGATGCCAAGAGAGAGGATTGATCGTCATGAACTGCACGACTCGGCCTCTGCTCTAATAAAAGACGCATGGAGACGCATTCACTCATTAACAGTGGACATTTGGGAGAGCGAGGCCGATCCTCATCCATGTGCTGTGCTGTGTGCATTTATCCGGGCCGGATCTTATTCCTCGGAACCAAGATTTGTCAATTAGACTTCGTGGCCCCAACGTAATGAATGCATCAACCCCCCTGATGTCCCCTCCACGCTGTACATCTTCCCCCTGTCATAGATTCGTCCATGCACAAATTGCTGCTCTACCATTGATTCTTTTCATATCCCAGATGCATTCATCATACATTCATACATACATATACATAGGTATCCGATGTGGAGCTGCGCTAAAAATGACGTACATAGCGAGGCTGAGCTGGAGACTTCTTCATGGATGGGAAAACTTGTGGGCTACCTGGTAGGTAGCTGCCCGTACTCAAGATGGGGATGGGAATTCCAGTCTCATGTCATTACCCTTCTGTGCAGAATTCCAGATACCGCGCCCGCCCACGGAGAGAAAGCATTCTGAGTAGCATGTTTTTTTTTTGATTTGGTCAGCTATCTATCTGCCTAGACACTCCCGAACCATTTCTCTCGCATTATAGGCATTCCAGCCATACGACTGCAAGTAGAAGATGGGTGCATCATGAGCACAGACATCCATCCCAGTATCCCGAGACCTCCCCCCGAGCATCCTCTATCCCAAGCCTCTCCCACCCAACCTTCAATGCACAACCGAAAGCTCCACATGAAAAGGCACACCCGCAAGCCAGCCAAGGAAAAGAGCACTCATCAATCGATAGCAGCGAAACGGTGTGTAAAATCCCAGACTAACAGGACATCCTGGCGGATCCCATCTCAGAAGAGTACATAGACACAATCCACACGCGCTACCCCTCGTCATCTTCCCCGGCTTGAAATCATCGCTGTTGTATGTAATAGTTGTAAAGGAATGTATCGTTGACTATCGATAATTGAGAGTCGTAAAAATGAAAAGTGTTGGCCGAAGCGTATTATCGACATTGTAATATTCGTAATCGGCGTAAGAGTTCGAAGTCGGAAAATATCCACATCGAATACAATATCAAATTGAGTTCTCAAGTATCTCGTGTTGAGGCATTCGTGGATCTACCACAAATGCTCAAAAGCGGCCTTGGTTCGGTCCCGGTCGCACTTAATAGACGGAGCTCTTGCGCTTCTCAGCAGAGCTAAGAACAAGCATAGGAGCTTTGCGATGCTCAGGCTCGGCCTCTGGCTTCTTTCCTCCATTTTTGAAAGCAGCTGCGAAACTGCTGATGACGGGCGCCTCGTTATCGCTGGCTGGCGCAGTGGTTGGAGTTGTGTCAACGGACTTCAGCTCCAGAGAGCGATTCTTTTGACGAGAGGATGGCCTGTCCGAGCCGATAGCCCCATGGATCGAGGTGCGCAGGCTGCTCAAGCTTGGTCGTCCAGACAAACTGCCACTTCCGCTTCGGCCACTGTCCGAGTCTTCTCCGGAGGATGTGGCAAATGTAAGCTCGCCGGTCTCACTGATGGGACTGATGCTGCCGGCAGATCCAGACCCCGGAGCCCGACGACGTTCCATTCCGGCCCGAACCAGGTTGTGAACTGCACTCCGTCGTTGGCGAGTAGCAAAGTTCTTGCTGCCCTCAAACTTCGATGTTGGTTTGGCGCGCAACTCGTCCAACGGTGGTGGGTTACGAGGTTGGCGGATCGGATGCTCACCAGCTCTTCCTTGTCCAGGTCCAAAGGTTCCAGTCATCGGGGTAGCAGGATAACCTGCAGTCTTTGGAAGCGGAGTTATTGCGCCACTATCAACGTCCGATGCAGTGGATGCTGTGATGACATTGGCCAGGCTGGATGCCTTCTTATGCCCACGGCGGAAAGCGTTGGCAGACGGTGGCGGAAGCGGTGAATGATCCTGGGGCGGAGACGCGCTCTTCTTCGGAGGAGAGATGCTGCGAACGGGGCCGTTGTTCGTTGGTGGCGAGACCTGGAAGCGAGGAGTGCCAGGCTGCTGTGGAGGGGAATTGTTATCCATGTAGATCTCAGCCTGCTGGCTCTCCATATAGGCTTGTTGGGCATTCTGGTCAACGTAGTAGGCTTGTTGCCCAGTCATTGGGTTATAGACCGAATAGAGGCCTGGCTGAGCTCCCGGCACCGGAGTAATGATTGGCTGCATATTCTGCTTCGATTGCTGATACATGGCGAAGCCGGGAGTGACTGGCGGGGTAGCAAACTGCTGCTGCATCTGACGACCCATATTGCCCAAATTCATGCCCTGGAACTGCTGTGCGGCAGCCTGAACGTTGATGAGCTGCTGTTGCAATCGCTGCTGCTGTTCTGCCAGATACATATTCGTAGCGACCAATTGAGCATACAGATTTGGATCCATCTGTTCTTGGCCATGCTCATCGATATGAATCTCGGGAGGGGCGAGGACCTGCTCAGGCAGCGAGTACATCTGGCGGTTGTTGTAGCCGAGCTGCTGGGTGGAGAAAGAGGAGCCGATGGAAGTCTTCGGTCCTCCATATCCAGGCCGAGCATTCTCCTTATTGTCCGAGTAGATGCTGCTGTCAAGGCCTCGGTGCTGGAGCTGAGTTGGTGGCGCCGATGGAGGATAGTTGGTCGTGTTCGCAGACTTGGGAGCTGTTCTCAGTCCCGCAAGCAGGTGAGAGCGACTGGTTCGAGGTGTCGGAGCGCCATTATTCTGATCCGACCCGGCCGTCGGTTCGAATGAGAGACGCTTGATGTGGGCTCCTTTGCCTCTGGAAGCAAAGCCGGATCCAGGAACACCGATGGTTTGAAAGTTATTGTAAGACATCTGAGCTAGACCGCCTGCGTCCATACTCAAAGCAGATGATGCAATATTATAGAGTCGATTTTGGTCTTTCCGATGGACGAGACAACGAAATGTTTGAGGAAAAGTTGGCGCGAAAGATCTCGAGAAATGAGAGAGGGAAGGGGTCTGAGCGATCAAGGACGAAGTAGATGATTATTACTCCGTATTTGTATTAAAGAAATTAGACAGTAGTAAAACCCAAATCGATTGTGTGTTGTTTGCTGATAATTATGTAGGGAGGGAGATGTGATGTTTGAGAGGTTGAAGTGATCGTGAAATAGACGTCTAGGGCCGAAGAGCAGTGAATCCGTGAATCCGAAATTGACGACGGAGTTTTGCAGTTGAAAATACTGTATGTGCAGTGAACGCAACTTTCCAAAAGATGAGCCCACAAAGACCTTAAGAGCAGTGTGATGAAGAGGCTGATGAGATTATTTTGGAAGTGATGTTGTTGTTTTGTTGTTGTTGTATGTATTAGTTGAAGCTGAAGCTGTTGTAGAGACGGAATCGACGAAAAACCAGAGGTGTGAAAGTGCGAAAGGGTGGAATGAATTAGAAGGGACGACGTTTGTGAAGGTATATCGTGTCCGTTGAAGCTGTGGAGTGGCGTGTGGTAATGCGCTGCAAAACCACCGACAAAGAGCAACCAGGTGGAAGGCGCGTCTCAAAGAGCAAAAGAGCAAAAGAGCAGGAAGGAGGGATGTTGGCTGAGTCGATCGATGAAGGCAGGATCGGTTGATTCTTTCTTTGTTTCGCGACAAGAGAACAGTCGGCGGTGACTCTGGTTGGGCGTGTTACGAGTTGACACGGCTCCTCTCCTCTCTGTGTCGTCTTGTTTCGAATGTATGAATGATATGGACTGGCGAGGAGTGGCTGGCGAGGGATGGAAGACAGGCAACGACAGGAAAATGAAGAGGACAGCACGGGTATTGTGGCTTTTGGCTTATGGAAAGCTCAAAGTGGAAGAAAAGAGGAGGAGAAGGATGAGGATGAGGAGGAGGAGGAGGAACGGACGACGTTGGAGGAGTGAAAGAGTGAGGGTGAGAGTGTGAGTGAGAGTGAGAGTAGTGAGTGAGAGTGGGAGTGGGAGGAAGGATGATGAGATGCCCTGGTCTGGATCGCTGGTACGAAGGATGGGGTGGAGTCGTGGTAAAATGGATTTAGAAAGGGCCTAAGCTAAGCCTTTTCCGACGGCGTGAGTCTACGCAAAGGGTCTAGCGGGGCTGAGCTTGGGGCGAGCTTGGGGGGAAGCGACAAAGTGGGGTGTGGCAATAGCATACATATTCGTAGCATGGGCTCTTTCAAGCGCTGGTTGGCCTGGTTGGCCTGGTTGGCTGGGGCGGGGTGTGTGGGTGGATATGAATGCTCTGAATGCGCTGAATGCTCTGAGTGGGCGCTGGAGAGTTTTGAAGAACAGCGACGCGCACAATTCTTTTCGTCTGGAGAATCTCATGAATCGCTCGCCTGTGACTGGCTCACTCCCGGCCCTAGGGAAAGGGAATCTTGCGCGAACTGCGGCCACGGGTCCCGTGAGAACTGAGGCCTGGTATTTTAGGGATCGAAGGCAAAATGCTGCAGGCGGTGTGTGCATGCGCGTCGTGCGTGCGTGCGTGCGGGCACGCGGGAAATGAGAAGGCTGTTAATCTGGTGCCAGGAGTGCTTAATTGGGAACAGACAGTGCAGGCATAGGTACATAGATATATACTGTATGTACATACATGCGTATGTATGTACATATGTACATACGGTACACGACTCCTTCGCATTCTCTTACGCGACTCTGAAAAGTATACAGATACATATGCAACTCGTGCCATGTCCCTCCCTGTGTCCTCTGCTGTGTGTGTCTCCGTGCGTCTTTCCAGCCTCATGTGCGCGTGTTTCGAGATGGATACCTAGGTACATACATAAGGATATATATGCAGAGCATGGAGTAAGGCAAATCTTCTTCATGTGTTCAGGAGTGGTGAGATAGTACCACTTCCCTCGCACATCCTCCGAGTTTCCCCTTTTCCCTTTTACCTTCTCCATATCAACATCAACACACCTCCTGAAGCCTTGGCACTGCATGCCCTGCACACACCACACCGCAGCATCGTCTCACCAATCAATCACCAAGCGCCTACCAAGGAACTCGACTCGCGAACTCGCGAACTATGCTCTCGCCAACTCGCCATCCTCATCCGAGACCCCAGGGCCTATAGGCCTCCGTTGCCTCGGTGCACAAGTTGCCAGAGAAGAGTGTACCTATCTATCTTACTGTACTCTTACTGTACTCTTAAGTGTACTCTCACTGTACTCTGTACGAAGAGGCTGCTGCACCCTTCGGCCATCCTTTCGCTGCGTCCATGCTGCAGTACATGAGAGATTCCCTAGTTTCATTACACAATATCATCTAGTGAGTGTATGTGTGTATGTACGGCAATCAGCACTGAATTGCCGGGCGCATCATCTCCCTTCTCCTCCTCCTCCTCCTCCTTCTTCAACTCCCTCTCCACGTCCATCCTCCTCCCTCAAGCTCCCCGGCGCTTCCATGCAAGCCATGGCCCTCCCGCACCTGCAGCCCCCTCGGCGCAATCACCCGCCACCCATCCATCCGCATCCTTCGACCTGCTCCTGCCGTCCCCAAGAACTCACTTCATGGTGCCGAGCGAATTGGAGTCCGAATCAGAGCCTCTGCCCGCTGTCCAACGTCCAACGTGTGTGTGGTGGCGTGGCACAGCGTCGCCGCAGTCGTGGTCGCCCGAGAACCAGTCGTGAACCAGCACCGTCGACCGCTCGACGCCGCCTCGACGCTGCCTGTCGCCTGTCGTCGACGCTGTGGGCCAATGGCCAATCGATCGATCGTCTTCCTCTCCACCGCGCGCGCCTCGTGGGATTTCACCGCCGTAATGGCAAGGCAGCAGACCATCCAGCCCTGCGGTCGTCTAGACCACCCTGCTCTGGAGCATGAGGACATACATACATACATACATGCCATACCATACATACCTGCAATGAGGAGAAGAACTCCGGATTCTGCTTCTGCAGTGGAATTCCGACGACTCGCGCTGCTGTGTGCACAGTACGGAGTACGTACAGTAGTATCTGACGATCCCTACCGCAGGACTCCTGCACAGACGCGTTAGATCGTCTCGCACGTTTCATGGTCGCGTACCAGCCGTTTCACGCTATTCCACGTACAGTACCTCTCTCTCTCTCTCTCTGGCACGCGAGCAAATATGTGCCTATGTTTCTGGGTCTACTACTTCGTACTCTCCTGTAGAGTAGTACTTGAAGACATCATTGCCAGTGTCACGTGTAATCTCATTATTTCCATACAAATGGACACAACGAATCTCGATTCCACATCTGCCCTTCCGTCTCTATACAGATTTCCGCCATGAGGCATCAGTACTGCCACTGCCTGTATGTACAACAACCGCCGCCGCTTGTAGTCTATTTCAGCTCTCAAACTCAACGCTCTTCACGGCCATAATCAGAATAGCTATCCATCTCATCTCATTATTCATCAAACCCCCAACTAAACAACTCTGCACCTCGTCTTAGCGCCTCACGCTCAGTTGCCCTTGAAGTTCGTGCCCGCGCGACTCGACTTGATGACGCGCTGCACGACCTCCTCGGTCTCATCCCAGTCCTCCCAGTTCAACTTGATCAGGTCGATGCCGTAGTACTTGGCGATGGACTTGAGCGCCATGAAGCTCTTCTTGTCGAACACGAAGCTGATGCTGACACCAACGCGTCCGAATCTTCCCGTACGCCCAATACGATGCAGATAGGTCTCGTAATCCGGCTCTTCCTCGTTGCGGCCCTTCATCGGAATATCGTAGTTGATGACCATGGACACTGACTGCACATCGATGCCACGCGCGAGGACGTTGGTCGTGATGAGGATCTTGGCCTCGCCAGTACGGAACTTGTCGATAATGGCATCGCGCTCCGAACCTTCGAACGCTCCGTGAAGTGCGGCAACTTGATGGCCATCGGCAATCATTGCCTTCTCGATCCTGCTGGCAGTCTCCCGTTTCTACTAATTGTCAGCAATTGCCGCGTAATATCCGTAAATATATGCGTACCTTGACGAAAATAATCGACGATCCGATCGTCATCAGACCATACAGCTTGACGAGAATATCGTACTTCCCCTCTTCCGATGGACAGTCCATGAACATCTGAGAGATACCTGCGACGGTGAGCTCCTCATGCTTGAGCTTGATCTCGTGTGCCTTTGGACTAAATTTTCTCGCATATTGCATGACCTCATCAGGGAAAGTCGCAGAGAAAAGCAAAATCTGGTTCAGATGTGGAAGCAAGCTGGAAGAATTAGCATGATGCCCGTCCGTCATATGAAGAAAGAACTTACTGCTTGACGCGTAAACATTGATCTCCCAGGCCTTGCTGGTCTAGCATATTGTCTGCCTCATCCAAGCAAAGAATGCGTGTTTGACTGACATCGAATTGTCTCCTCTTAATCAGGTCCATAACTGTTCCTGGTGTGCCAACAACAACCTGTCCCTCCAGTCGCTTTCCTTTCTCGATCGAGCCTGGAACCGCAGCTTGGACCACGAGGTCGGGAACAAACTGTCCAATAGCCCTGATGACTCCTTCGATCTGGCGAGCCAACTCTCGGCTGGGTGCGAGAACCAAGGCTTGTGGTTGCTTCTTGCTGAAATCAACGCGAGAGAGAATTGTAAGCACGAATGCAGCTGTCTTTCCGGTTCCTGACTGCGATTGTGCGATCATATTGGAAGGTGGGTTGCTGAGAAGAAGTGGGAGAGCCTTCTCTTGGATCTTGGATGGCTTCTTGAAGTTCATCGAGTAGATGCCCTTGAGGATCAGGTCCGATCTAAACTGAGGTTAGATTATGGCATTTACGTAGAAAACAGATTGTCGCTTACATTCCGAGTTGATCGAACGCTGTGATGGAATACAAGGGGCTGGAAGTGTCGCCTTGAATGTCGCTCAATTTAACCTCGACCTCGAATTCTCCCGATGGAAGCAATGCAGATCCACAAAGGCGTTCGGCGCTGCCATCGACCTGGGCTTTCTCCATGCTCTTTGCTGTCTCTGGTTGAACTGGTGATGCAGTCTCGTCTGCCCACGAAGTCTTTGCCTCGGTGGCGGTATCTGTTGTGGTCGAGGCAGGAGACGTTGACGTCGCGTCGACTTTTGGAGGCTGGGAAATCCGATCTGCCAACGAACCAGAGGCTTTTGGGGTAGGTGTAGAATCAGACATCTCGACTTGCGTGACTTGACTTGTGTTGACTTGAACAAAAAATAAGTCTGCCTCAATGTGGTCGCCTTGGGGGACCAAGATCCAAAGTTTGCGACAATGGAGTTTGTGTGGCGGGGCTGAGACGGTCTGAGTAGTCGTTCAGACAGGCGATCGATGTGAATGTTAGCGACTCGATGAGCGGCTTATTGGGAGATCGGATGAATGTATGCTACGGTAATGCGCGATGCGATGTGAATGTGTTGAGGAAATATTTAAGAGATCGAGTTGGGTAGCTATTCACAAATTCCACAGCTTCGACTTTCTGAGCTCACAAATGGTGGGGTTCCATCCTACGCTGCATTGGGCATCGCGCAGTTTTGAAATCCGGGACGGATGAAGATTTCGCCGAGATATTATTTTGGTAACGCGGACGGCCCGAAGTCCAGCTTTGACCAAACTTGACCCGTTATTCAGGCATCACCTCCTAAATTTGGTGGGGTAAATCAACACAGGACCGCACCGCCGCACCGCCCAAGCTGTCCGTCGCTGTCGCAACACTGATATTCTGATCATGACGCAAAGGAATGCCAGTTTTTCTCCATGAAACTGGTCTGCATCTTGTTGGTGATTTCCTCCGGCCATGGCTGAAGTACAAATAGCCCCCGGCTTTGGGGCAGAGCTGAAAGTAAGTGGCAGATGCCGTCTATCCAGAGTCATGCTGACATGTTTAGGATGCGTTCAAGCCAGTCAACTCCTGGGTCTCGCATGGCATCGCGTGGCTGGATGACATACAACAATTCTACCGCGAGCGGAGTGTCATCGAAAAGGAATATGCCGGGAAGCTCAATGCTTTGGCAAAGAAGTATTATGAGAAGAAGGCGAAGAAGTCTGGGATATTGAGCGTTGGTGATACTCCAGCAATGACTCCAGGGTCATTGGAAAGGTGTGTAATTTGAGAGGACGTTAAGATGGTGCTAATATCGATAGTGCTTCTCTTACAACGTGGACAACTCAGCTTACAACTTTGGAATCGCGAGCAGCAGAACACGATCGACTCGGGAATGAGCTGGTTCTGAACGTTGCGGAGCCATTAAGAACTCTCGGGCTCAGATATGAGGATATCCGAAAGCGTCAAGCCGAATATGCAGACAAATTAGAAAAGGAGCGCGATTCCACATACAGCGACCTGAAGAAGACGAAAGCGAAATACGATGCAGCTTGCCAGGAAGTTGAGAATAAGCGGAAGAAGGCCGAAAGCGCATTCGACCACTCGAAGACCAAGGCACAAAATGCATACCAGCAACAGATACTGGAGATGAATAACGTGAAGAACACGTATCTCATCACTATCCGAGCCACCAATAAGCAGAAGGAGATGTACTACCATGAGTACGTTCCGGATCTCTTGGATAGTCTCCAGGATTTGAACGAGTCTCGCACGACAAAGTTGAATACCCTGTGGTCATTAGCCGCATCATTGGAGTTGGGGATGCTCAAACGAAGTACGGATTCCGTTACATATCTCGCACAAGAAATTCCTCGAAACTTGCCGCAGCTGGATAGCATGATGTTCGTCAGGCATAATGCTGCTCCATGGCAAGAACCTCTTGACAAAACTTTTGAGCCTAGTCCGGTTTGGCATGATGACGATGCTATGATCATCGATGATTCCGCAAAGGTGTTCCTGCGGAATTTGCTTAATAAGAGCAAAGGGCAGCTGGGAGAGTTACGGCGAGAAGTCGATACTAAGAGGAAAGAGGTCGATGCAGTTAAAAAGATACAGCAGGCTATTCGGGACGGTAAGGATAAGAGAGATGAGGTACAGGTCTGGTCCCAATTGCTTACTATGCAGGAGCAACTTCATGAGATTGACCATCAAAGACTGAATGCCGAAGTTGAGACTTCTGCGATTACCTCTACGATTGGCGATCTCACGATTGGGGCCAAAAATCATAATTTCAAATCCCAGACATTTAAGATTCCAACGAACTGCGATCTCTGTGGAGAACGGATATGGGGATTGTCAGCAAAGGGATTCGATTGCCGGGACTGCGGCTATACCTGTCATAGCAAGTGTGAAATGAAGGTTCCTGCCGAATGTCCAGGAGAACAGAACAAGGAAGAAAGGAAGAAATTGAAGGCGGAGAGACAGGAGCGCGCAAACCACGGGAGAAAGCCTTCGGTGGCTGGAACTGGTGATCATGCTGCAGAGCTGCCAGCACTCAGCAGGTCGAACACTATGACCTCGTTAAGTTCTGGATATGCAGCGAGTGCGAATCGTTCGATATCCAGAGGAGACGATGTACCGCAGCCTGATAGGAGCTCTAGGCCGGCGGGCGGTACGGTACGGAAGAATCGCATCATTGCACCTCCTCCGACAGCGTATATGAGCGAATTACCGGGGAGCGGGGTTAATGGTAGTTTGTCCGGCCCGTCATCAGCCGAGCCTAGAGGGAAGATGCTCTATGCATATGATGCGAATGGTGAAGGGGAGGTTTCTGTTGTTGAGGGCACCGAGGTTGTCATTACTGAACCAGATGGTATGTGGATTCTTGCCTTCTATGAGTTATGACGGTACTAATGAGTAATAGATGGTTTTGGCTGGATGAAAGTCAAGGCAGGTTATAAAGAAGGTCTCGTGCCAGCATCCTACGTCGAAATTCTCCCTACACCATCGCCTGCTTCTCTTGCCGCACGGCCAGCATCTACTTATTCAAATTCCGGGTCGTCGATTGCAGGTAGCGTAAGTAAGAAGCAAGGTCCAGCAGTCGCTCCAAAGCGAGGCGCGAAGAAGCTTCGATATGTCGAGGCTCTTTATGATTATACAGCACAGAGTGGTGCGGAACATAGCATGGTCGAAGGCGATAGATTTGTCCTGATTAAGGAGGATCCGGGGGATGGATGGGCTGAAGTGGAAAAGGGCGGTGTTACCAAGAGCGTGCCTGCGAACTATGTTCAGGCTGTATAGGGGCTTTGGGAGGTAAAGCTTTGTTTTTCGACATCAGCGAGCGATGGCTTTGGTTTGAGAACTGCATGCGAGGCGTGTTATAGAGCAGCATTCAGGTACTAAAGCTGGATAGCTGATTTTGGTTGTCCATATTCCAGAGCCTTATTTGCGTCCGTATTGATGAGCATTTGCACGATTCCATCTGTGGCCTAATACTCCATGTATCAATGTCCAAACTCTCTCAACCTGTCTTGTATCAGCCTCATGTAGATCAAATCCAGCAAAGGAAAACCCAGGTACATAGTTGAGTTTAGAAAAGCCAGCCCCAGTTGTGCAGCTTCTTCGTATGCTTCGTATCGCGTGACAGTGCCACACAACTGGTATATTCCACAATGCCACCGCTCGCGACCTGAGACGCGGCACGGCGAGAGATGTGGTAGAAATGCCAATGGAAATGCCAATGGAAGTAGCTGACAGCAATCTCGAGGGCATGGCCCTGTGATTATATAATTATAACAATTTCTTAGAAGTATTCACGACACTTTCTGAGTAAAGTTCGTATAACTTATCCTTACTACAAAGCTTCTAAATCGTGTTATAGTACCCTATAATGAGGCAAGTAAAGCTTAAAGTTTTAAACTGTCTATAAGAACGAGTTACAAGGAAAGCGATTTCTACATAGTTTAAAGCGACCTCCCTTTGCAAACTCGAGAGTTCATGCCTCATTTTCATAGCCATAATGTCCCTGCCCTTTCGACCTTGTCCCCCTCGTGCTCGACGACACGCCGCAGAGCAGCGGCGTAACTCGCAAGTGCGTAGGCCGCTCAACACAGGACACCTGCTCGGATAGTCTGGCAGCACCTGTGCAAGTCCTCGATGCACAGCAGGACGATGAGGCACAGAATGAGGCACAGGATGAGCAGGACGATGACGTGGGCGAGGCGACGATCACGAGCCGATCCGTCGCACCATAACCACGGCCATAGAAGGTAGAAAGGGGTTATTTGACGAAGGTATGAACGGCATAGTCAAGACGATTAGAGAAGACAACAGCGGGTCTAACACGCCTAATTTGACAGGGATGACAGAAGTGATCGGCCAATTTTCGAAGATCAATGTCGTCACGCATGTTGGAAGAGCAGATCCATACGTGGAGACTGGCGGCAGCTGAGACCCGCCGACGGGATACAGGTTCAAGCGTGTCAACGCTCGTTGGGGGTGGCAGTACAGGCATGCGATCAAGACGCCGGTATAAAGTTATCAACACCTCATAGGAAGAACACGCACTCAACTTCGGATTTTCATGAAAGCATACACAGACCCGTGAATTGCGTCCCTACCCAGCCTACCTAAAATGCACGCGAAAGAAATATAATCCTAATGAATGTTGTCCTCGACCTCCCCCTATTATACATATACAGTCACCTTATAACAGCAGACCCCCTCCCAAGAAAGAAACGAGGAGAATCGCACCCATATAAACGGCACGGGAATCGAAAGGAACCACCACTCCCGGGTTAGCGGCTGCGGAAGACGACGCTGATGTGGCAGCAGTGCCAGAAGTAACAGAACCGCTCCCAGCCGCAGCCGTTCCGCTCGACGAGATCCCATCACCTCCCGCAGTCTGGGATCCACCTCCAGTGAACCCGGCTCCCGCTCCGGCACCTTTCGTCATATACTACAGAAGTTAGCAAGGCCAGGAGCAAATATCATATACGAGTAGCTTACCTCAAGGGCCTTCTTGGGAAGTGCTGGAAGGGCATCAGATGTAACATTCCAGGTACTAGACTTTGGCGGGCAGTCAGAGGCTGTGCTTGTGGAGCTGTATCCACCATCACCGGTAGGAGGCTTGGCCGCCGCAAGCGCCTTGGAAAGATAGCCGAAATCATCAAGCTCCTTGATCGTTGTCGAATCCACAATCTTCACTAATCCATAGCCAGATTCTTCCTCGGAATACTCGTAAACAAGTCCACCGGAATAAACAGCCGTCATTTGAGTGCTGTAAAGAAATGAGACCTCGTCAAAAGTACGAGGTCTCGGCTTAATGCAGCCATACTCGGACAGAAAGATCGGCAGTCCATAACCAGTGAAATTCTTCACTTTTTGATCCCAACCCGATGCTGTGAAAGAAGATGGACTGCAGTATGAATAATCGTTGAAACTGAAAAAATCGCCTTATCAAAGCCATTTAATTAGTATTTATTGACCCCAATTGAGATCAGCGTACTCACTTCTTTGGTCGTCCGTTCCGCAGTTCATGTAGTGTGCCATTTCCATGCGGGACTCTGAGACGTCGGCAGCCGAATATCCGACTGGAATCTTGCGGTATCCGCGGCTTCCGATGTATTGGCGCATGTCTCTTGTGACAGCCTTGACGTATGGAGCACAGGGGGTGGTTTTGTCGTCGTTGATAACCTCCTGTTCTCATATTAGCGAAGTTCGCCAAATACAGTCCGATAGTCCACAGCGTACATTGCCGCTAAAGAAGGCCAGCGTGTTGCTATAGTTAGCAAACGCATCAATCGTTGCAAAAACGTTCTGGAGATAGACGGCATTGTATGAAGGCGATGGATCCGCACGATTGAGGGAGTAGCTGGGGGTATTGGCGTCTAAAACCAGGTAGATACCGGCATCGGCAAGAGCCTGCATGCACACGTCGTGGTTCGCGGTGTTGTCGACGGAGTAGACGCGAACGACGTTGGCTCCCAACTCCTTAAACTTGGCAATATCGCGCTTGCAGATGGTGGCACTCGCGAGAGGATCGATGAGCTTAGATGATCCGCCGGGCTGATAATCGACACCACGGATATAGAAGCGCTCGGTGCCCTTGAAGAACGCGTTGCCCTTGACGGTAATCGGATCGAGAGTTGCTCGGGGCGCGAGGTGATTTGGTGAAACGGGAGATGGAACGGCGAGGACGGCGCTGGCGAATGCCACGGCCGAAGCCATTATAGAAGTCTTCATTATGGATATCGGATACTGCGATGGACCAAAAGATTGCAGGATACTGAATGGATTAAATGGATATCGCAAGGTTTGAAACCCAAGTTATCGTCGTAAGTCGAGAGAGTGAGGAAATGGAAGTAGAACGAGCAAGAAAGCTGAAGTGGAAATCGTATTAGATAATTGTAAACAAGGTCTTCTGAAGATGGCAACGAGTGAGTTGACCACTTTGAACGAATGGCGGGTGAATGATGAGCAAAAAGGCGCTCCGAATTCAACAACAATGAGGTCGATGTTGAAGGAGGAAGAAGATGAAGAAGAAGAATGAAGAGTGAAGGATGAAGAATGAAGAAGCAGCAAAGATGACAACAGAGGACGTTCGGGTTCTATTATGGAGCACAATACGGGGCTACAAGGGTGAGCCCCCCATACCCAATTTGTTTTCTTGGCTTGGCCCACAGCATGCCTGTCCGTGGCGTCAGGGCGTCAGGGCGTCAGGGCAAGAGGGCGTTGTGGAAAAGGGGATGGATGAGATGTGTATAGTAGGTATGTACTCCGTATGTATGTACATACATACATACATACATACATACATACATAGTAATGAGGAGGAGCAGGAGCAGGAACGAGGACGTCAAACACGAAAAAATCCACGAATACTATCAATTCGACGTGTTATTGAGCAAACCATCATGGAATCCCATCCAGAAATCCAGAAACCCGTAAATCTTCATAGCTTCACACAGCCATGTATGTACATGCGATGCGGAGTGCGCAATAGAGTACATACATACATACATACCTAGGTACATAATTAGCCAAGCGAAGATCATCAATTCTCAGAGATATCGATCGGCTCGCAACCAGTGTCTGACCCATCCCGCAAGTGTCATACTATTAATACATACATACATTATACATTCGTGTGCTTATGTAAGGATTATTCTGCCACACCACTTGCAAAATGGGTGGTCGTATTCACTCACCTCTAATCACCTTGCCAACGTCCCAGAATACATACATTCGAATACGTCTTCTGCCAACGCTGGCTCAGAGAACCCGCATGTCACAACAATGGTATTCAATCTATCTCGCGCACCACACGCAAACGCCGACGACATGCATGCATGCTGACCTCCCGCTCCCCAGAAGTGGTATATGGCACCCTCACTAGTCAATACTCCTCACAAGCTCCCTCTGAACGCCCGCATGCCCATGCAATCTTATCCACGAACCGATCTTCATGCAATCGTCATGCATCTATACTCCTGGCTGCAACTAACCCCACCACACCAGAGCACCTAGTATCTCTTGTATTTCTGTATCTTCGTTAGCCCATCATCCTCATCCAGCAAAGCAGGAGTAGCAGGGATTACTCACATCCTCCACCCTCCTCAAATTCCCCGGATCCGCCCAATTCCCCACCCCAAGCAACGTCTTCCCTACCGCCTTAGTCCCTCCCACAAGCGGCCTCAGGATCACCGTGGGCGCCCTTCGTCCCACCGCCTTCACCGCCCCAACTGCACTGCCGCTCTCCATGACCTCGCCGGGAACTGCAATGATCGCATCCCTCGCCATAACCAAGTCCCTTTCAAGGCTCTTATATGCGCCCCTAAGCCCCTGCACAACCCCCACAGGTTGATCCGCATAGAGACTGATCTCCCTCGGCTCGTCGCTGTCCGAATCCCCATCGTGCTCCCACTCCCCACCCAACCGATGCGCGGCGGGCGCGCCGCCGAGCATTCCCTCCGCGCCCTCCAGCACCGTCTGCGTCCCAATAGCAAGCTTCGCACCGAGTTTGATCAACTCCGTGCCGCTCGTCCGCGCAAACGCCACGGCGCCTTTGCTCAGCGCCCTCACCAGCCTCCCGTCCTTCCGATACTCCCGAATCGGAATCTCCACCAGATCCCTGACTCCGCCTCCAAAGTTCGCCAGACTCCTGACCGGTGCCAGGCCCGCCAGGATGCCAGGTAACTGGTTCTGCTTGATCTCTGGCATCCACACGTCATTCAGCATCTTGCCCAGGCGATCGAAGCCAGAAACACCGTACAGGATCGTGTGTTTAAGCACCATATTCGCCTCGTCCAGGACAATGAAATTCATGAATTCCGTAGTATGTCCAGAGCGGATACCGGCGTAGTCGACGCGCTTGGGCTTGAAGTCCAGTCTGACTCTGACGTCGTTCACCTCAGCACGTTGGATGAAAGGGGGCTCGGAGGCGGCGGAGGTGGGAGGCGCGGCGTCGTCTTTGAACTCGAAGAAGCGCGTTATGAAGTCCAGCGCGTCTTGGTCGACGTGGAGACGGAGAGGAAGGATGTTAGCGCGCAGCACGAACTCGGAAGCCGTGAGCTCGGCCACTGGACGGACGTTCAGGAGCTCGATGTGAATTTGGCTAGCGCCAGCTTCACGCTCGCCCGCATCGTGCATGTATGTCGCGAATTTCTTCCAGGTAGAAGTCGGCACGTGATCGTATATATCAAAGTCATGGACTCTAATATCAATAGAGCTCTGCGTCTCGCCCGAATTTGGAGGGAAGGCTACTATATCCACATTAACACCTTTGAGCTCGAAGGTGATCTTGTGGTGCTTGCTCCTGTTAAGTCGTAGCCTCTTTCCCTTAATTGTCGACGAAGAGGCTTGTCGACTTGGAGAAGCTGATATTGAAGTCGCTGCTACAGATTCCGTCTCAGTGGCATTATCATGCAGCTCTTGATTAATAGCCATAGCAAGTTCTCTCGGATCTTTGTTGCCCGGAACTCCAATATAAATGGAATTGAATAAGAAATCCCCAATGACGGTTTCCTCCTCGTCAAAATCTATCTCCATAGCTGTCGACCGTCTATCATGACGCGCACGTCTATCGATCGCCTTAGACTCAACTTCTTGAACGGCTTTAGTGATGGCATCTTTTGTTGCTTGCCAGTCATATCCATCGAATAGGTTCCAGATAATATGTACATCTCGTACACAGACTTTCAACGGACTTTCTCGCACTTTGGAGGCATCTGATTTGTCGTATGCATTCTTCGCAGAGTTCCAACGATGAGCGGTACCTTCCACCACAGACCCGGTTCCGAAATGATCTTCCTTAAAGTCCAGCTCTTCGTGAATATGTACATGTTGTTTCGAAGAGAAGCTTTGAAGAAGAACCCCATCATCCGTATCTTTGCCATGATCTTGGTCGAATAGTACCGAGCCATGTCGGCTGGATTCGCCCGCACTATGCGCTAAGGAGCCAGCAAAATGCTCCTGTGCATAGTACTCAGAATCGAAGTCGAGATTAGAACTTTCATTCTCAAGGCCAGTCTCCACGTGACTGCCGAATTCTTCGTCAAAGTCAAATTCCTTATCAGGACTCTCAAATGCGTCTCCTGTAAATGAAGCAAGTAGATCCTGCATAGGCATGACTTTGGTGCGGTATTTGACTTCCTTGCTCGGTGGCGAAGGCGGCGCCAATGCACCGAGAGCTGCAATGAGAGTCTGCGTTGAATCGGCACAAGATTCGAGTACGAAAAGGTCATCGCGCAACTCAATATCAATGTGCTTCACATCTGGATTTTCGCCAGTTGAGGCCCGTATAATAGCCTTGGCAGATGCCACATATCCAAGAGACACGAATCCTTGTGAGCACAGATCGGCAACTTGTGTGCTTCCGCCATCAAAAGAGTGCCGTCTGCTCTTGGTTTGCGTTCCCGTTGTGATATTCGTAATATTGTCAACGACAAGCAAAGAGCCTTTGCCCATCTCACCAGTGGCACTTGTGTTGTTATCTTTTGGAAGTATGGCTGAAACATGAGCTTCAGTCATGACAATGAGAACCTTCGACGGCAATCCCAGTGGATTGAGACCCAATATGCAATCCCTAATGCCAAGATCCACAGTCAATGCCTTCGAATCCTGACTCTTTGGCTCCTTCTCCTTGGCCTGACCACTGTGAATCGCCAACGATATCTGCTTACGATCCGTCAGTGTGGCAACGGATGCAGCAAGACTAGTAGCCATATCCTCGGTGGTAGCAGTTTCTCCAAGACCGAGAAGCGTCATAAGAGTAGGAACTCTGTACTCGGCTTTTAGATTCCAAAGCTTGACCTTCACAATAGGCTCCATCTCATCACCAATCATACGAGCCATAATTGCAGGCGATCGATCCTTAGGCTGTCGAAGCTCTGCATTCGTCGCAGGACCAAGTAACTCTTCAGTCCCATTCCGGTGAACAGTAAGAGTGCTTACCGATAGGGCTACAAGAGCAGGCAGTGTAATCTGAGCTGCTTCAATGTCCACAGCTCTTGCACGAAAGGATCCTATCGAGCTCTTGACATGGACATTGAGATCAAAATCGCGCACAAGGACCAGAGAGAGAAGCCCAGGTCGATCGTCTTCCGGTAGATACTTTGCCACAGTTGAAAGCTTTGCAATCTCCTCACCCAGGCCTGGAAGATACTTGAGCCGTTCCAGCTGCGAGATCTGTGATTTGAACTGATCCATTGTGACTCTAAGAACAGCTCCTTGCCTTCGTTGTCTGAGAAGAGTATCAAGCAAGATATCATCATCTCGATCATACTTCGCTTTTGATGGCGTAATGAGAGCCAGAAGCCTATCAAGATCTGCATTCTTGGGTGTTCCCAGAAACTCGACTCGAGTGCCAATGATTTGGGCTTGAATGGCTGGCTCATCATTCGTACAGCCTAGATGAGGACCTGAGACTTTGATCTGATCAATTCCAAGCCCTATGCCTTCCTCGCGGCTGACAATCTTGACGGCAGTCGTATCAAGGCCAACACTACAGTCCTTGCCAATGAGATCTAGCACAAAACCTCCTATCCGAGCATCAACCTTGTTCTGTGATAACATTGAATCATCAGCAGGCTTTATCGGCGTATCGAATCGTACACCACGAGACTTCGCTTTACTGGGACTCGGCGTAGTCATGGTAGAGTTGGAGCCCATAGAGCTCGTCATATTCAAGACACTGCTTAGACCTCCAAACCAGCTAAACGTCTCATCAAGCTTCTGGAGATTGACCGAAACATGAATTGGCAAAGTTGAAATCTTAAAACGGCTGGTTTGTGGAGTCTTCACCATATGGATAGAAATGTCAACACCAGCTGTGGCCGCCAGATCCCTCACAGACTCCCTCATTCGAAGATCGGCGTCAAACGAAAGGATATTCTCCTTGGCATATCCGAAGACGAACTTCTGCAATGTGATCGCAGCAGTGGTAGAGCCTTGCAGAACATTATATCTGACGTCAAGGCCTTTCAAAGTTGTTCGTAGTAAAACATCAGTTGAAGGTGGTTTGACCCATTCGTCATCTCCGAATGCGCCCTTGGACATTCTTGTCCCCAAAAGTCGCTCCAAGAACTTCAACGAGAAGCGATCGGCATGAAAGTTGACGGACAATGGTGCCGGGGTAGTCTCTTCTGTCGTTGACGCAGCAGCGGGTTTGGTTCCCTCGAATAGACCAGAGATAGCCTGGAAGAGCTTGAATAGGAGACGGGCAACTGAGACGTCAAAATGTACGGATAAATGACCCATGACAATGTCTATAGCAGCTGAGTTGTTGGTTTCCTTTGGGGGAGGAGCATATTCACTGCTTCTAGATGCATCAGAACGAGATGAGCGGATACGAGCCTGAGCATTGAGAGAAGGTGTGGAAAACGCCCCGGGAAGTGCTGGCGCCACTGATTGCGCCATGGAAACTTGGGTATTATGCCTGCTAGTTTGAACAGCAGCTTCTGCATCCCTATTGAGATCCAAGCATCCATCTGCTGTTGGTGGAAGATAGATTCCAATATGGTCCAGGCTAAACAGCTGTTTCGCAAGCTTGTTATCCTGCTCAGGAGAACTTGAAGTTTCGGATAAGTTGCTTCTTGTCTTGGGCAAAGAGGGTATAGATGCGCCCAGTGGTACCTGTGACGAGTGTATACTACACTCATTTGTAGAAACCAGCATCACCTTATCCGGATTGGCACTTTCAAGTATTGGAGGGCTGCCAGTCGTATCATCCGCATGTATGCTCCTTTGTGCATGCTCTAGATTATCTGAAGAATCAGGCCTCGACTTCGGTTCTGTCTTCGAGCTATTGGACGATATCATCTGTTCTGTTTCATCACTCTCCGACCGGTTCCAGCCGCCCGGCATCTTTCGTGATTCTGAGCCATGAGACATCGCACTCATATACATACTCTCCGCATCTTCATGAGTAAACAACCTCGACTCCATGAGACTCCCATCTCCCGAGACTGAGCTACCAACGTCTGATGGTGGCGCTGAACTCTCTCGTGCCACGTTCTGAGGAGGGTCAAAACGAGCCTTGTCTTCTACAGGGAAAATCTCCGACGATGCTGCAAGGATAGGAGAAGCAGGTCCAGAATAAATGTCTGGACTCTCCGATGTTCCCAGACGTGACACTGTCAAAGGCGACCCGCTAGCTTCTAACTTGAGACTTCCAGCCAAAGACGCAGGATTCGTAAATCTACCTGGTTTCCGTTCTGAAGATAGGTACATTGATGCACGAGGAGTCGACTGCGGTGATCTTCCCGACGGCACATTTTTCTTTTTTGAAATTTCAAAAGGGAAATTGCTATCACTGTCGTCTGACTGACCATCCAGAAAGTGGCTATCAGCAACCTGATCAAGGAATGCTGAGTCGTCCAGGATACTTCCACTCATCATGGCAGCCGGGACCTCGTCTTCGAAGTCAGGGATCCCATCGTCCTCTGGAGCATCGTCAAAACGGCCAGAAGACGCCAGAGATCTGCGACTGGCGCTTAATCCTCCAGGAGATACAGGCGGAGAGCTCGTCTTCGATGCTGAGAAACTGTCTTTAACAGATGGAGAGACCGAGTTCATGCTGGACTGTCTCGATTGAGCAGTGAAGCTTCGTTTCGAGTGGCTCTGGCTCTTGAGACTCCTCAAGTCCGAGTGCGTTGCAGAAGGTGAGGACATAGCTGAGGAACGAGCAAGACTTGCAAAAAGCCCGGCGTCTGAGATGAGAAGTCCCCTCAAGTTCCGGAAGCTGATGAGCCGCTTGCCATCTTTCAGAGGCAGCACCGTTGATTTGCTGTCTCCTTTGGCCTCAGAATCATCAGTCTTCCCGCCAAAGGTGACTCCCTCAATATCAACATCCTCGACCTTAATCTGCAATGTCACCGAGTCCGTCGCCACCACATCGCCAGATCTGGCAAGACTCTCATTAGGCATATCCACATCAAAATTCAGCGTAATGCCATGAACTCGGATTTGCAGCCGATCCACAATGCCTTTTAAGAAATTCGCCATAAAAGCTGGCAATGCCAAAGCTGTCCCTGTTCCCACAATCGACTCGTCGTCTCCGTCATCACTCAGCGCGACCTCGGATTGCGACATAATAGCCGCCTCCAGTTCTGCTCGCTCCTCTGGAGGCTCAGTCTGCAAGAAAGACTGCGCTAGATCCGTGGCACTAGGCAAGACTTGGTCCGCGCCACCCTCTGAATCTGCCCATGACGGCCGCGACGACTTCTGCGCTGCCATCCCTCTCTTGCTCTGATATCCGGGCGAGGGTTTGCCTTTTTCAGCCCGTATATCAATGTCTGATAGCACCCTCACATGTCCCTCGACACCATTGACCTCCACTACAATAGCGCTACTGTATATATCCACGGGTATTGTGAGTCTCAGGAGCAGGACCTGCGCTTTCACGAGTTGGATATTCGGCGGGAGCTGGAGCATCGTCTGTACTTTCTATAACATCGTATATTAGTCTGATATTTCCATGAACTCAACACGCTCAACGGGATATGAGGGATGTTAAGAAAGTGCCAGATACCTCAAGTCGCAGCCCAACATCTCGGAACTCCAAAGTGGTTTTCGTACCCCATGAAATATCCAGACGCTCCAGATCCAGAGCATCTGTATCAAGCAGTTCAAGCTGGGAGAGGGCATAGCGCAAGAGCCGCTTCTGTATCGATGTTGGGAGGAGGAATGAAGCCATGGTTGCAGTGTCCTTCGTATCGCTTTCTGTGTCGTAATATGCGAACTATGCGAATGTCCCAGCCTCCAACTCAACATCAAAAGTTCCCGACAGCTCCCCGTGTTAAAAGAAGTTCGCTTTTTTTCGTCTTGCGCAGCCTCATGCCATGCTGCAGCCGTCTGCACCCTTAGATAGTCACAACAGCGTGTAGTTTGCCGCTCCCTTCCACCAGTTTCCTTGTCGTGAAGCTGGACGGGTTCAAAAGATATACTGTAGCAAAGATATATTTCCACAACTTTGTCTAGCAATCAGTACAATCATCGTGCCTTTGCTCTTGACATCGCCACTTCAGGATGAGTATTCGTAGGGTGTTGGGCTGAGGATGCTGAGGATGTGTGCTTGCTGGCTGCTCGTGATCGCGAGCATGCCAGGTGGGTTACCTGGCTGGTGCCGCTTGTTTAGCGTTATCGATAACCAATCGTCCAGTGTCCTGCGTCCGTCCAGCGTCCAGAGCTGCCAAGTGCCGGCTTTGCTGGGCCGAGCTACATAGGTACCTGTACATAAATAAGCTTGGGTACAACGCTCAGTCATGGAAACAGTGAGGTGTGCGACGAGAGGACGAGAGGACGAGAGGACGAGAGGACAAGAGCACGACAACACTCATGAATGGTCACGGACTCTGTTCCTATGCTATATTATTTCGTACTATTCATTTCATATTGACTGTTTGGATTCCTCCTCCATGTGTTGAGACATGCCTGCGCCTCTCCACCCATCCAGTCTATTTCCCTCCCTACCATTCACATATTCAGATCCTCAAAACTCCCGCAGAACCCAAACTCAAATTTGAGCAGCAACCTCAAACTTCCTCGTCATCCAGCTTCACACCCTTCAATTTCTTATCCAACTCCACCCCAAACTCCGTGACAATCCACAGACAAAACTTCTCCCACTCCAGCTTCCACTCCCTCATCCTCTCGCCCCTGACTCCCTGTCCCAGTCCTCCCTCCTTAATGCTCTGCAGCCACTCCGCATTACTCTGGTCCTCAAATGCTGCATATCGAACACTATTCTCTGCCAAGCTGCCCAGTCCCTCCAGGCCTAAATTCTCCCATCCTTGCAACGCCTGCCAGAAGTCGTGCGTCGAGCCCGCCGTATCCTGCCCAAGGATCGCTGGATCATCATTGCAGAGTGAGCAGGTCACTCCTCTCGCCAACAGAGCCGGCAGAGGATGAGACATGATGCTCGCGCACAGCCGTAGCACCTCGTTGCTAATGGGACAGCTCTCGATGAGGATCTTCTTCTCCTTCACCATATCAATGAGCAGCGGGTGTTTGTACAGCGAAAACCCGTGGCCGATGCGGCGGGTGCCGAGGAGAATGGCATCGAAGAGGTTCTGGTCTGTTGCGTCGCCATCGCCGAGACATTCACCAGCGTGGAAGAAGAAGGGGATGTTGACGCCTTCTTCTGCACATTGCTTGCGGAACCAGAAGAGCTCTGGTAAAATGTCTTTGAGCGGTCGACCGAGGTCTTCTTGGCCGACAAGATCGTAGCCGCTGACGAGGTGAGGATATGCCAGCTTGACGGAGATGCAATTGTCCATGTCCTCCACAATGGGCCGAAGATCGAGTCTTCGGATACCTGTCCAAATCATGCGGACTCCCCAAAAGCCCTTCCCTTCTTCTGATGCTTTGAACTTCTCAATCTCCTCTCCAAATACCCTAAACATCTCTCCATACCCCTCGTCCGGTGTCTCCTTCCCTTCCCTATGATACTTAAACCCAAACGCCAGTCGCAAATCCACCCACCTAACGCCATCAGCATAGAGGAGACTCATCATCCTCTGCATAAATGCCCGAAAGATCGGCTCGTAAAACGCAATCCCGTTGATCATGACAAACACCGTCTGGAACCTGCGCCAGACGTGATCGACCCCATGATGATGCTCCAGACTCTCCTCTCTCGAGATAGTAAATCTGCTCTTCAAATACGCCAAGAACCCCTCCCTCCCACCATTCGGATACTGCTCCGCCGCCTTCATCACCGGCACCGGCTCATTGATCTTATAACTGCTCTTCCAAATGTCCGTCTCCTCCGTCTTCGAACTCCTATAACAGAACCTCAGCGCTCCATACTCCAGATTCTCCGGCGTCGACAGGTCCGTCTCGCAATAAATGCACATCCCGGGCGTCTGGAGCATTTTGTCGAACAAGAAGTCGAAGTCCACCATAGCGTCCATGTGCGCATGCAGCAGCGCGCCCTTGGGCATCTGTCGCAGTATCCGCCAGAGCTTCGTCTTCTCCATCGTCTGCTTCGCCAAGGAGAACATCATCCCAGAATAGACCTTCGTTCCCTTCGTCCTTGCGAGCTGATCGTCCAAGGTCGCAGTCCAGATCGCTCGACGCTCTTGCTCGCGGATTCGGGCGACAATCGCGCAAGCATCGCGCGCGATGGGGGAGAGAGATTGCCGGAAGGTATAGTCTGATAGATGCGTTAGTAGACCTCCTATGCAGGATAGGTATTGCGGAAAACGTACCGCTGCGCTGTTTCTTCTCCTCTGCAATCAGAGCTTCGCGTCCACCAAGGTATTTCTGGATGAAAGGCTCAGCGATCGAAGGCACCGTCTGCGCAACCTCCTCCCACTCGTCATCAGACATCGACGGCATCTCGACTGCTGTTTCCATACCTGCTACTGTGTTTAAAGTAAGAGAGATCAAGAGCTTTTAAACTTTCCAGCCAGGATGACGGCACATATGAATATCCCTGTATCAACTCTTGGAGTACAGCGGGGTAAGCATCAAATCAGGAAGGTAACGGTTGGCCCCGCTGTCAGATAACTTTAGAGTGGGACGATAGGCGCCGGACGCCGTTCCGATGTCACGCCCCCTATGAAACATCGCAATGCTGTATAACGAGCTGTACCATAAGACAAACAAAGTGCCCACAAATCAAGGACTAATTATTAGAGACCGCATCATTCATTTTCTATCTCAGTGTCTATACTAGCAGTACAGCGACCCAATGTATTAATACCATTATACTCTTTCTGAGTATCTATCATTTTTGTGTTGTACAAAAGTCACAGTTCCTGTGATGCAATACACTCTCCATCGAGTCCCAAACCAATCCCTTGACGCCAAACACCCACAGTATGCAATTCAATTCAATCAAAGAATTTGACCCTCATCGCACTGCCAATCTCCCTTCTCCGTCCCTCCCTCCTCATTCCCCGCCAGAGGCACGTCAACCCACCAGAGACCCGGACCACGGTCGAGACCGTGCGGAAATCAGTCCAGTGAGGAGTTCACTCTGGCAGGAAATGGGACATCAGTGATCAGGTTGACTTGCACTTCTTGATGATTTCTGCAAATTCTTTGGCGAGTTCTGGCGTCCGAACGGTGATATGCCACTTATCAATCGGAGATGCGCCCTCTGGTGCATCTGGATCCGCAGGCATCATGACGACAACAGCTTTCTTCGCAACCTGAGGATCGACCGGAAGGAATGACTTGTTGATAACAGGCTTTCCATTATCGAGACGCATGAGATACCGGATACGACCCGTCTCGGTGTTCTTGAGAAGCTTCAGCATGCCGACAAGGCCCGTAGCCCACACTCCATCTTTGAACACTTTCGCATTGGCCTTCTGCAAGAACAAGGTTTCTTCGCCAGGCTCGTCAGCCGAGGCGATGTCTTTCATCTGAGGCAACTGCTCGCCAGGCTCCCCAGCATCTCGACTCGTCGCAGCTTCATCAGCATTGCTCTCACCCTCTGTAGTGACGCCAGGAGTAGTCGCGCGAGAGGTTCCCAAGGAGCTAGATGGAGGCGCAAGACTAGCCTTGCCATCTGTCAAAAAACTGAAAGGAGTAGATTTGGCAGCAGGGATTGGTGTAGAAGTTCCCGATTGCCCCGCAGAATCAACTGGAGATCCACCGAAATCGAAGCCGGTGAATTTTGGGGCACTTGGTGTAGATAGTATCTCTGTTGAAGTTTTGGTGCCAAAGAGCCCAGCGAATGGTCCTTTCGATGCGGGAGCTGGTGAGACAGCATGGCTGCCTAACATGGGAGCTGGTGTAGGTGCATTCGAAGGAGATCCAAAGATATTCGAAGTGCTATTTGAAGAAGCAGCAAATTTGATTGGGCTATCGTGCTGCCAGGTCTTATCCGCTGGGGATCCCATTCCGGATCCAAAAACGCTGGTACTGGTGGACATGGCCTTAGGATCGCGTGAGATACGAGAGAAGAGATCACCTCCAGCCTTGGGTTTCTGCGTCGCTGGCTCGTCTTCGGTCAGCTTCCCGTCGCTGTCGTCATCGGCTTCATTGCCTTTGCCACTAGATGCTCGTGACTCTACATCAGACAAATGCGCGAATGGATTAGTGTGGTTGCCACCAATTTTTCCCGACCCTGGTACGTAGTCGTTCAAGACTGAACTCGGGCTTGAAGTTCCTGATTCGTCGATATTCAATGACCTAGAGGACGTGTTATTATTTGTGTATTGTGCAAATACCGACTGAGCTGGGGAAGCAGTCGGGTAAAAAGAAGGAACCCGAGGAGTTTGGGGGGTGAAAAAATTATGTGTCGGCTGAGACTTCAGGGCGAACAATCCAGATTGGCCACGAGAGGACTGGCCAAAAGTCGACATAGGCGTAAATATGACTGGTTGCTGTTGGGCAACAGGCGCTGGCTGAACAGTGTAACGCCCAAGAGTCGCCACTGGGCGAGCTTGAGTGGACGGTTGACTGAGCAAAGATGATCTTTGGATAGAATGCCTGCCTAATAATCCGTGTTGTGCAAGTGGTGTCATATTCTGGACAGTCTCTGGGGAGTCTTCCTCGTAATCTGGCATATCATCATGGGCCGAGACTTCGACTGTTGTAGATTCCTGAGAGACAACTTCTTCTCTGTGGCCCTGTGGACTTCCTTGAAGTCGCTTGCTTTGAGGTCGCTGCCGCTCGACAGCCGGCTCAGAAGATGCAGCAGTTTGCCACTTATCATGGAAGAGTTGTGAAAAATCCTGAGGTTTGGCATCTGCCATCTGCCGAGACTTCTCTGCAGTTGGCGAAGATGTAATCTTTCCTTGAGTATTTGAAAAGGCGAATCCAGTAAATTGGGATACATACTGTTCCTTGGTTTCAGATTGATCTTTCGCAAAAGTACCCTGAGCCTGGCCGAACTTTGGAATGGCCATAGCAGGCTTGGTCTTGAGTTTCTCCTCCAAAGCCTTCTTCTTCTCAGCTTGCTCTTTCTTATATCGGGCTTCCCATTCAGCCTCGGTCTCATCATCTTCATCCCAATCTTCATCCTTGGCATCTTGCATCGCCTTGTCTTCAGTCTTCTTCGCTGCCTGTGCAAATTGAGCCATGAAATCTGTCTGTGCACTAGCTCCAGTGGATTGAGACGGTTTGAAAACAAATCCTCCAGCAGCAGGTGCAGATGGTGATGTGCTTGTGGCAGTCTTTAACTGGAAGGGGTTGGGCTTGGGCGTCTCTGACGACGCAGCAGGAGTTGGTGGCTTCAGCTGGAACAGATTGGCTGGCGTAACGTTCTTCGATGGTGTTGCCAAGGCCGGCGCGTTCAATTTGGCTGGGCTGGTTGATCCAGGAAGTGCCAACGATGCAAATGGGTTTGGGCGAGGCTTCTCTGATTGATCAGCAGTCTTCGTCAGTGAGAACATAGGCTTTGCCGGAGTGGTAGCAGCCGTCTGGGGACTATTTCCAACAAGATTTCTGAACAAGTTGGAAGTGGCCGATGCAGTGGTTCCATTAACCTTGGCCTGATTGCTGGAAGGGCTCCCAGATTCTTCACCACTAGGATCATCCTTGGTGAGCTGAACATCAGCCTTACGTTTGCCCTTAGGGCTTGGAGAAGGTGCAGCTTGAGCACTGGCTGGTGGTAAGAAGAGATTCTTCTGGGGAACCGGACCTTTAGGTGTCGTAGTTCCATTAGAGATAGGCTGAGGCTTCGTTAGAACTAGATCGGAGATCAGAATAGTATGAAGATTAATTACGTACCTTGTCTAAGATTGCCTTCGCTGGGGAAGCAAATGCTGGTGCCTTTTGGGCTCTATCCTTTGAAGTTTCAGATGGCTTTTGACGCTTGTTTGAACCTTGATCAGATGACTCGCTATCGTCCAAGCTGTCCGCCTTCCTCTTCTCCACTTTCTTTGCTTGACGTTCACCCCATTTCTTAACTTCGATCTCCTTGTCCCGGACAAGCTCGATGATTTTCGCCCTCTTCTCTGGGCGAAGTTCAGATCGAAGGGCCGGCTCGGCTTCTCTCTTCAAACATCTGATTTGAATAGCGGCATAGGCCTCGAGCTGTTGTCTTGCCGAAAGAGTTGAAGGGAAGTACTTTGCAATGAGCTTAGCGACATGCTTGCTGTGCTCTTTTGAAAATGTTTCAGTCTCGTCATACTCCTCAGCACGCTCAAGAATAATCTCCTCGAACGAAGACATTTCTGCTTCAGTTTTATCAGTGTGAAGTAGCGTAGTTGCAGTCGTCAAGTCTGAAGAGACCGATGTAGAATTCATGATTGTGCGTGATGGAGATTTTGGTTGAAGTTGAGGTTGAGGTGCGTTAAGTTTTGCAGCTGAGCTCACCTCGCTTAGCTTGGCATTGATAGCAGGCGCGTTTCGTGATGGTGTCTTAGCACCATTACTGATTTCCGACAAAGCAGACACGGTATTGGTAGACTCTTGAACGTTGCTATCGTGGTTAGATTCAGAACTCCGAGTCGATTGTGCAAATAAGTTGATTGGCGCGGGAGTCTTCTGCGCTGTGTCTGCAAAGATATTGGTAGGAGGAGTAGCAGAGGATTTCGCAAAGAGGTTCACTGGCGGCTTTGGTATCTCTTTCTCTGAAACAGACGGAATTTCTGCTGCCTTTGGCTTTCCGAAGAGATCGGTTGCACCCGTTGGTTTGGGGGTTTGAGAGACAAACAGACTCTCTCGGGGACCCTCATTCTGTTCGCCTCCAAAGGTGGTCCCAAAGGAGCCCTTCGAAGGTGACGAGACACCAGGCAATTTGCCGAAGATACTCTTTGCAGGGCTGGCTACATCTTGAGCTGGTTTGCCGAACAAGTTATTAGTCGACTGAATTTTCTGGCTTGCAAATTGGTTACTTGAAACTGAGGGCTGCGCACTGCTCGCTCCAAAGACGTTCAATGAAGTACCGGAGACGTTCTCAGTTCCAGTCATATTCTTCTCCGGGCTTGCAGACCTAGAGGTCTGGCTTCCAAAGAAATTAGTCGACGATGCAGGAGATGGTGCAGCATCTGGTACTTTGATATTTGCGAATGGATTCGCCGGCTGTTGTCCAAAGAGACCAGTAACCGGCGCAGGAGTCTGCTGAGATGTCTGTCCAAAGAGATTGGAACTCGGGGCAGCAACTTGCTTCAATAACTGGCCAAACAAGTTTGAAGCGGGGGCTGCTTGAGTGGACTGGCCAAAAAGATTAGAGGGCGGAGCGGCGGTCGCATTTACCTGGCCAAACATATTGGTTGTCGCAGGTGCTGGCGTTGTTGAAGGCTGAGCCTGTGGTGTCTGGCCAAAACTGAACACGCTGCTGGCTGGTTTCTCTTGCGCTGGCGCTGGCACTGGAGTACTGGCCTTTGCGAAGTTGAACACGGCTGGAGATGCAGGACGCGTAGAAGGCTGAGAGCCAGGCTGCGATCCTCCTTGAGACTGCGTCTGTCCAAAGGAGAAGGATGGTGTTGCCGGCTTTTCAGCTGGAGTTCCAGCGTTGAATCCACCAAAAATGTTTGATGATGGTGCAGCCGGTTGGCTCGCACCAAAACTGAAAGGAGCAGGCTTTTCTGCTTGTGCTGTGGTTCCAAAGCTTGTGCTTGGAGTACCTGGCTGTGGTGCTGAAAATTGGAAAGGATTATTTACAGGCGTAGCTTGCGAAGCTGATGCATTGAAGTTGAAGACACTGCTCGTCGGCGGTTGCGGTGTGTTCTGGCTAAACTGGAATGCATTCGATGCTGGTTGATTCTGGTTATTTGTTGCACCGAACGAGAAGCTATTGCTCTGTGATGGAGGTTGCGACGCGGACCCGAAGAGATTCGAAGAGCTGTTTCCAAATCCTGTGTTATTTTGGCCAAATAGGCCACCCTGCTGTTGTGGAGCAGGACTCGCAGTACCAGATCCAAACATTTGAAATGGTTTATTACGTCTTGCAGCTTCCTCCCCTGTTGTATCCGCTCGGGGGTCTTCTGAGATCGAAGGCGTAGGAGTCGGATTCGGAAATGCGACGGAGCTGCCAAAGTTCGTCTGAATGGGAGCAGCAAAGTTGAAAGAGTTATTGGCAGTTCCAAAGGGATTTCCGCCACTTGAAGGGCCAAATGACAACGTCGGCATGGGCGCGAAGAGAGGAACCTGGTTGCCATCGTCGTCATGGTGGCTGGAGGCGGCTTTATTTCTTCTGACTGGCGCCTTGATCTTTCTATTAGCTAGCTGGGCCGCGTTGACTTTCCGTGGGGTGTCGGAAGCCATGATGGATGTGTATGTTGTGAGAGAGGAGGTTCAATCGCCACGTATATTGTGACGATGACGCGTTGGGATTGTTGGGATTGCGTGAAGTCTTGATCAGAGCGAAGACTTGACGACTCCGAATATTCGTATCAAAGTAATGGTGTGTATATAATCGGTCGAATAGTTCCTGGTGGTTTGTGGTAATAAGGCTCTCATGTGCGTATGACGGAGCCCGTTGAAAGGGTTGTGTCGTGTTTATTTATTGTGGTCGCATGGTGAGCAATCTAGCTCTCATGTATTGTCGCGTTTGAAATCACTTGAATGTCTGAAGATGGCTGCTTGCACTCAAAGAAAAGGTTGTCGAGATGCGGCCGTGGATAGTGGATGGAGTGGTCGTAATGGTTGATGTCTTGATGAATTATTGCGAGATGGTGGATAGAAATCAAGAAGTGCAAGGATCTCAAGAATCTTGGGCTGACAAGGAAGCGCGAAAACAAAGGCACTCAGGCACTCAGGCACCAACTTAGGGGTCGAAGCTTCCTGAGCTTCCTGATTGGGCGGGTATGTTTACAGCTGGCGTACTGTGTATTGTAAACTCTAAAGCACAGTGTGCTGTGGCAACTGCAAGTCACTAAGCACGACTCAGATTATGTGCTAATCTTCGGTTTCGGTCCATTACAACCTTATACTCGAATGGCATCGAATCGGGCACAATGTCGCAGAAGAGGAACTTTCTTTGTTTTAGAGCATCAAGTCTCCGATCGGGTTATTGCAGAACAAAGAGACATGGACCCATCCGTCGTCCACAGCCGTGAAAGTCAAAATCGGCGATTATTCGTCCACAACCACAACTTTCCATCCTTGTATTTATGAGCCAGAATTACGAGTATCTGTATTGCAAAGAGTAGAAGAATTTATTCAACTCCATTACAGCTATATCCGGAGATCCTAAAATGGTCTCCACGGATATATTGCGCGGCAGCTTGATGTCCAGCAGACAGGCACCCTTTCCAGAAAGTACACGGATACTTTTATCATCCCATCCCGGGAAGCCCTGCACGTCTCTTATGCCCTGTCTGCCCATCTCTCTCCAACCTCGTCTGTCTCGTAGCCATATCGTATTTCTCATAGGGGTCCTGTAACCCCGCATCTTCACATCACATCCATATCCAACCTCTCCCTCTCTCGCTCAGCCATCCTCCTCCCCCTCCTCCTCGTCCCTCTCCGTCCTCTCCTCATCCTCCCTCTCCCTCACCCACCGCTCCTGGAACTCCCTTCCCACCGCCTCCAGCCTTCTCACCGTCCTCCTCGCCTCGCCCACTCTACTATACGACTCCACCACCACAGTCGCAACCAGCATCGGCGCAACAGGCGCGCTATCCGAGGCCGTGGCACCTGTCCCGACGCTTGGTTCCGAGAGCTGCATGGCTTGCATGCCGTTCGTGAGCTGTTCCTGCGTCGTTTCCCCAGCATGATGTTCGTGCTCGGGGCCCACAGCCTCCGCGGCGGCCAGAAGCGGCGTTGTGGGCTCTTCGTCGCCGCCGACGTCGTGCAAGGCGCCCAATAGCCCGGCTTCCTGGGCGTGTAGATGGGCCTGCGGATCGAGAAAGCTGTGTAGCACGACGGGGCCGCGGGAGTAGGTGTCGATCATGATGCGTTGAGGGGCGCCGAGGCCGAGGCGCGAGGCTGAGGTGTGCGCGGCAAGGGCGGAGGTGGTGAGTGAGGTAAGGGCCTGGAAGCGAGGGGACGTGGAGAGAAGGGAGGGCGAAGCACGAGAGGCGGCGGAGGAAAATAGTGGGTTTAGGCTGAGGTCGGCGAGGTGGAGGGAGAGACCTGGAGGAGAAGGGGCAACATGGGGGAGTGATGTCATTGTGTGGTGGAGTTGTCGCGCTCGAGCCGGGTTTGAGGTGGTGGATGGGAGGGCTATTGCATGGTGCGAAGCTGGAGCTCTGGAGTCGGATCCGCTGAGCTTGGATGGTTGTCCTTCAATCGTTGAATAGGCGTGCAGGAGTGATACTGTGGTGGAGATATGTACCTATATTTGAGATGGCGGGTGTTGGCGGCCCGCATTCATTTGGGACATGGGGGTGCGGGAGCTAGGGGCGTCTGCGTGGCTGGGATGGGGGATGACGGCAAGCGCCGCCACAGGGAGCGAGGTGTCCAGATGGGTTCTGAGCATAATAAATCAACAAACCATTGTCAAGTCAGCAGTGTAGATCTCTTCATCGAATCAGTATGGCAGATGCAGACGCAGAAGCAAAAGCAAAAGCTGAAAAGCTTGCAGCGGCGAAGAAAAGGGTATGTTTACCATGCGACAGACTGGCTGCAGGACAAATTGACAACAGCGGAGGGTCGTGGGTAGAATGGTATACTGATGTTCTACACAGGTCGAGCAGCTAAAGAAAAAGGCGAAGAAAGCAGGCACAACAGCGAAGAAAGAAACCGTCCCTGAAGAATCCAAAGATGGCGACGGGGCAACAACAGCTGAGAGCTCGAAGACCGAGGAGGCACCCAAAGCCAAAGACGAGAAACCTCCAAGCCCAGCAGAAGACGAGACAACTGCCTCGCCTGCCGCCGAAGCAGAATCGAAGCACAAAGCGAGACAGCCGTCGCTCTCGATACAGTCGAAAATGCGATCATCCTCATTCAGGCAGGCAACCACAGGGGTTCCCGGACCCCTATCCCCGCCTACGCTGAGCCCAGAAGGCGATACGGCGCCCGAGATCCACCGGCGACAGCAGGCAAAGATCGAAGAGCTGGAGCGGGATAATCGACGTCTTGCCAAGGAAGCGAGTGAAGGCGAGAGGCGATGGAAAAGAGCTGAGGAGGAGCTCGAGGAGTTGAGAGAGGTAGAGGGCGAGAAGGCGTCGAAGGAGGATACGGAGACATCATCACTGCCGAGTGACGAGGTGCAGAAACTCGTGAGTACTCCAATTCCCTCATCTACTCTACCTACATATGTAAAATCAATGCCAACGGAAGCCTCGCAGAAATCCCAAATCGCAGCCCTCGAGCGCCAAAACTCACAGCTGCAAGCTGCCGCCTCCCGTCCCAGCCGGCACGGTGCATCACCCTCAATCTCGCACGTGCACGTCTCGCCACCCTCCGATCTCAGCGCCGAGCTGGCCTCCAAATCCTCCACCATCGAGTCCATGGAGCTCGAGATCTCCAACCTGCGCGCACAGCTGCATCGCGTGGCCTCTGGCTCCTCGGTCGAGAAGGAGCAGATAGCGGCGCTGGAAGCGAAGCTGGGCCGGACGGAGAAGGCGCTGGAGACGGCCCAGCACGAGCTGGGCGATGTGAAGAAGAATCTGGAGAGAACGACCGAGAAGGCTGTGCGGGAGGGGAGCTCGCGAACGAGCGCGGAGACGAGGGTGAGGGCGCTCGAGCGGCAGGTGGAGGAGGCGGGGAGGGAGAATGGGGAGTTGAGGGGGAAGGTGGAGGGGCTGGAGAAGAAGGTTGCGGCGATGACGACGCTGCATAGGGAGCAGGATGCTCGGTCGCAGGTGTTGAAGAAGGAACGGGAGAAGGCAGACAAGGAAGGCGCTGAGGTGCGCTCCCGTCTTGCGGGGATAGAGAATGAGAATCTGCGCTTGAAAGAGGAGCTGGAGAGGAGTCGCAAGAGGAATGCACAAGGCGTCGACGATGACGGCGTCGACGAACTCGAATCCGAAGCGCGGATTGGGCTGGAGAAGAAGATCCGAGAGCTAGAAAGCGAGATCTTCGACCTCAAACGCGGCGTCTGGCATGAGGGGAGAAAGGGGCTCGAACCTGGTGCCGCGAGCCCGGGGCAGCAGTTCACTGATATCGACCTGGGTGCGTCGCCAGGGCATCGGAAGCGCGCTTCGTCGGGGACTCGGGGCGGGTTGGGGGAGATCATTAACTATGGGATTCATGCGCTGACAGGCGGGGGCGGGGAGCATGAGGAGTTGTTGGAGGACGAGGATGACGAGTTTGATGAGATGGCATGGAGGACGGCGCAGGAGGAGGAGGGGAGAAGGCAGATTGAGCGAGTGAGGGAGATTAAGAGGGGGTTAGACAAATGGAGGGGATGGAGGATGGATTTGGTGGAGGTTAGAAAGGGGGGAGGGGATAGGTTGGGGGAGGTATTTGAGGTGTGAGGTGTGATTGTGTAGGTTTAGGTGATTGGGATTGGAAGGGAGATTGTATGATATGGATGAGTTTGGATCGAGCTTTAAACGGAATCTGAAGCAAGATAGAGTATGAGTCTTATGCCGGAATTGGTATGTGCCATGGTAGTTTGTTTGAGGACGATGAAGATGAGATATGATGCTATGTACATTGAATCCTCCCAGATTGTTCTCACCAATCATCGAATCCGTCGCCACCATACGAATTTTCAACGGCTAGTTTTGCAAACTGATTTCTCCAGTGAAGACTCGAACCCAAGACTACATGGCATTGTATTCTACTAACGTTACCGTTCTAAGGTTACATCAGCATCATGAGCTTAGTTGCGGCGTGGAGTGGTCAGTGACAGAGTGGAATGCTCGGTGGCAAGAAGTCTGGCAGTGGAATGAACAACGAATTTACCTGGGCAGGTTGATGAGACGCCTTACTGATGTAAAGCTTGAAAGCTTGAACTTACGAACTCTGCAATGGTTACAGATTCATAGGTAGACTCTCTGTCTTTACAGCTTACTTCTAGGCTAAAAGCCACGTTCTTCACTTCTCTACCCAAATGGCGAGCAGGAGGTTGAATATCAACGTCGTGGGTTGCATAGTGTCCAAAGGTCTTCTTGTTTTCGGTCTTTTGTGCGCGATCTATCAAAAAAATTCTATCAGAAGTGCTGGAACTCTTCCCATACTGTATAGTCCTCATCATGTCTGAAGGAAGACCAGATAATCACTCCATCTTCCTTCTCTTTGGCAAGATAATCTCACTTGGCATATCCCCAGACTCCTCAAGCCCCCTCTCGAGGTGTTTAACAATTCTCTTGGCGTTCTTAAGGAGTGCTTCTGCTTTCTCCTCAAGAAACTGATCCTTCCATGTGACGTGTTCCTCCCTCACTTCAAGTGCATCTTCTCTTCTCTTCAATTCTGCCTTCACATCTTCGATAAAGTCATAAATCATATGTTCATCGTCTCTGGACCCATACGTTGCTACCGCTGATGCAATATCAGTGCTGGCAATGCTAGCGTTGCTCGGAGCTGCTATTATAGGCCCATGATCGGAATCGTCATCGGCATCGTACTCTTCATCAGTGTCGGTCGGAGTGGCCAGGCAGCTTTGAGGAGTAGGACTGGGCAGAGGAGACTTGGCCCTACTGTCCAATCTATCCCAGACTTTCTTCGAGACTTTGCTACTCAAAATCCGGTTTACTTGCTCTGCAAGTGCACTTCTGAGCCGAGCAACTCTCTCACCTCTAGCCTGTGCTTTTGCATATTCATCATGCGCATCCACCTCCTCCCCCTCCAGTTTCAGCTCACTCCGATGCAGGTTTACATACAATCTCCACAGGCGCTTCATTTTAGTTGCCATTATATCACCATTCTTGCAACGAAGGATAAAATCCAAGCTCTCCTGAAATGAAAATGGACCACTTTCTAAGTCGTCATGCCGGAGCTGCCATTCTTCTTTGATCTTGGGATATTCGCTCGCTGTGACCTTGAGCTTCTGCACGCATCCTTGAATGTATTTCTCCAACATGCAAATTTTGCGCTCAACCAGGCCGCGCTTGTGTTCCAGCTCAGTGATATCGGAGCAGGCCTTGTGGTTGGCTGCTGTGAAGCGTGTGTTGAGGTCGCGGAGCTGCTGATAGCGATTGAGGAGGTTGAGCTTGAGGTCTAGATTGATGGCGGGATCCTTGACGATGGATTTGATTTTGTGTATGAGAATTGGAGAAGGTGGGAAAGAATGGTCATTGATGCTCTCGTTTGGGGAGTTGGGTGCGGCGATGGCAGGCTCGCTCAGGGGATCAGGAGATGAACTCATTGCGCTCCTGGATGAAAGCCGCAACTGCAGTTGGAGGAAGCCTATGAGCATGGGCACAAATATAAAAAATACACCAGTCAAGCGACAAATGACTGGAATCTATATCCTCCATGTCTCTCAAATGCTCTATTCAAACAAAGAAAGATGGGTTGTCTGCAAAGTTTATACACAGCATATGTTTGCCACTACCTAAATTGACGATCTCACTTCTGCTCATGCCACAAGGCTATAGACGTCAGACTTTCTATGCTTTTGAAATCGTCTCACTCTTGATTCTTGCTGTGTGGCGAATGGCATGTTACTGACAGCAGAGATATATTATGGTAGCTTTGCTTAATTACATGTCATCAGCACATACAAAAGTCAAATAGGGGCAATTTATAAGTGGAAACTAGTATTTATGTTTAGATTAAACTTTTTATAGTATTAAGAACGTTTCCTCTACCTTGCTACCTCGTGATAACGGTAATTTTAGAACTTTCAAAACGACCTAAGTCATTAAGCAATCTAAATCCTTTTTTCCCTAGGCATCCTCTTAAACCTTTCACTAAGAGCGTTGACAAGCTTAAAAATCTTCTGTCCTTTTGAGCCACAACTTGCTCCCTTACTAATACAACTCCTCTTTCTGTGAGTGCAGCAGCGACTCTTGAGTAGCAGATAATGGTGTCGACGTTGTTAGGTCGCCCGCTGCCAACTTAGGTTTCTTTCCACCGAAGTCAGCGTTCTGGGTCCATTGGCTTCGCCGTCGGCAGATCCGATTGTTGCTGTGATTGAGGCATTCTCGATACCTACACTGCTTCTTGTCGAGCCCAAAGACTTATCATTGGCATTGTATACTGTCTCTATCTTGCCGCTGACACTGACGCTGTTCATGTTTGTTGGTGTATTGATTCTTACCAGAAAGGTGATGTTCATCCTTTGTGCTCAGAGCCTACAAGACCTCATTACGTTTTTTTGTGGTTTCTGTTTCTGTTTCTGTTTTGATTTCTACTCTTGATAATATCTGTATTTCGCATGTCAGAGCAGCTCGGATACTCTCTTAAGCACCTCGATTTGCGTATCCATTTCACGTTCCTCAAGCAACATCTCTTTATCATGCAACTCTAGGACTCGTCGCGAGATATAATTTGTGACAGCGACTACATTTTTGTCGTTGCAGTTCTTAGCCTTGCTTGAGAGTAACTTGAGATGATTCGCATAAGCCCAGCATGAGCTTGGGGTGGTCGTAGCTAACAACTCCTTTTTTGCTGCCAGCTGCACACACTCAGTTGGGGAGAGGCTTAATACAACCTTGGCAGTGTATCTCGCAAGTCTGGCGCGCCGATGCTCCAAGATTTCGCGCTTGGTCTCGAGCGTGGCGATGTTGTTTTGGGCGGCGATGTGAACGGTGTGGAATCTCTTTTCAAGTCTTTTCAATTAGCGGAATCACTGATATAGCGCCAATCTGGTGTTGCTCCTGATGGCGGGAGTGCAAACAGCAGCAGACGTTTACAGGTGACGGCAGTACTGGCGACAATGAGAATGGCACATGTGAGAATCAGTCAAAGAAGGGCGAGGGGAGAGAAGACCATGCTACGAATAAATTGCATTGAAGAAGACATACAATGAGAAGATCTATGGCACATAAGGAGATCATCTGCTGGTGCGGAGCTTTGTCATGAGTGGATTGCATCTTTGGTGTCAAAGCCGGCAATAAATAGTACAATACATGGCACCGCATATAGAAGACTTAGTTAGAAAGGTGTTTGGACTTGCCGCTCTGTGTCAAGCCTCTATATAGAACTCTTCTTGCTTAAAGTCTCCTTCCCACAAGCCATTTCATTTGGTTCCCCTAGCCAAGCATCCTCGTCATGTATCTAGCCTATCACCACAGCCTCAGTTCTTCCTCCCAAGCCCAGTTGTTGTCCGCTGAGACATAGTCCCGGCTTTGAATGTACGGGCACCACATACTGGAGATCTTGATCGTGGTTGTGATGACTGGGTCGATGAGGACGCAGAAGGGCGATCTACCGTCTTGGCTTCATTCTTCGTTAGAATCCAACTTTTCTTTCCATCTGTCTGGTTTTGACCATCCTTATTATGTCCCTTTTCCTCACTAGCATACACGGCATCAATATTGCCCTTGCCAATATTGCCCTTGCCAACTTCGCCATTACTGCTGTTGCGTTCACGGGAGTCCTGGGTGAGATCAATGATTTCTGGATCATCCTCATCATTAAAGTGCTTCCATGTTGCTTCCTCACATGCCACTTCCTCCAATGCCGCTGTTGTTCTCCGAAGGGCTCTTTCATGCGATGATGACAGAAGAAGTGGAATATTGTCGTCGGGGGTGAATGTGAGGTCAATGATTTCAGGTGTTGCTGGGCGGATGATTGCGCTGGTGCTGGTCGTGATGCTGGTTCTGGAGATGATGGTCCTGGCTCTGTTTGTGCCGATGCTGGATTCTTGCGGATCTTGCATGTGGATGGGAGAGTTGGAGGCTGAGAGAGGTGCCAGTGTATTGTGGGTTGTGGTTGCTGGATTGGTTAGAAAAGGAAGAGAAGGAATAATACGAGGTGAAAGACATATTCGAATGAATGAGAGAGGCTATACTAAATTGTGAAAGGTTCAGAATAGGAGGTGTCTTGTTGGCATTGTGTGAAAAGAAAATCAAAGTCAAGGCACAAAGGAAATTTTATGCTGGAGGTTTGCGAAACGAGTTCATAGATCACTGGCACAGTTTAAGGCAAATCCATATGTCCAGGACGACGGTGAAGGCACGTCGTAGTGCGTGATGAACTTCAAATATTGCAGTTCACAAATAGGATAGAGGCATAAATAATGACAAGGAAAGCTGAGAAGCGAATTTCAAATTTCTTCTCAAGACGCTCGTCCATAATAGCTCATATCCAGCCCTTTCTCTGATTTGATACAAGCGTTCCCTCATCTGAATGGATGTACTAATTTCCTTTGGATTCCTACAACGGTTCTTGAGACTCTTCATTGCATCGCACTCACTTACGGGATCTTACAGGAAAAGTCATATCTGTATCCCACACTCTCATCGCCAATTGTCGAGCACCACCATCTCTATCAGCTCTATCATCATCCCAGTTCTCATCTTCCCGACGTCTCTTCGAACCCGATTTCTTCCCGGCACTCTCTCCGCCGCCCTCCTTTTTCTCCCTTGATCCTAACGCAATGTCGTTCGGAAAGGTTGGCTCAAAGGCTATAGATACCGGCTGCTGTGGGCTGGATCCACTGTGGAGATCGCTGACGAGTTCGTCTCCGTCATTTTCTTTATCTGAGTCCTGGGTGAGATCGATAATGGCCTTCGGCGCCGGAGAAGAATGGTATTGGTATGATCTGTCGTTTGGAGGGCTTCTGTTGGCGTAGGTGAGGAGAGACGATTCGGTATTGGATGTATCGCCATGGCGGTAAGACTCCATGTTCAGATTATTGTTTTGGTCGTTGATGGACGGTTCCTCAATCTCGCCATCCTCCATCACAGTATCTGTAGTGCTTGGCGTCGGCGTATGTGGCAAGATCGATCTCTCTTCATCATGCACCACATCCTTGCCAACATAATCCGCAAAGGACTTCTTCGTCACCCTGGCCGCCTGATTCACCTTCCCCTCCTCCCCCATGCTAAACGACCCAAATCCGCTTTTCAACTCCCGAATCGTCTTGTCTAGCTTAACGAGAATCTGATACTGTCCAACACGATCCCCCCATAATCTCCGGAACTCCTTTGCTCTGGCGCTATGAGGAACGCCGAATACCAGATCCCAGGAATCCTCCTCTAAGGCAGGGAGTTCGGCGCTGAGAGTTGCCAGGGCGTTGTTGTGCGCTTGTTCGTTGTACAGAGTGCCATCCACGGGACCAATCGTGCTTCCGAGTTTGATTGCTAGCTCGAGATCTCTCTCCAGTTGGGTGTTCGGGTGGTCAGCGGCTGTAGCGATCTGCGTCTCCAATATCTCAAATCTGCGCTTCAGCTCAGCGGCCACATTGGCATCTACTACGCCTTCAGCGTCTTGCAGATTCTCCCAGAGATCATGGATGTCTTGTGCTTCAAGAAGTGACATATATAAATAGTTGTCCGTAGACTTCCTGGTCTGATTGTTGATTAGTCTTTGTATTCATTTGTCATCGACATTTACTTACGGAGTCCTTCTCTGATCCATCTCGACTTCTCTTAACCATCTTTCCAATAGAACGTCCAAGGCTGACCAAGCCACGGCCAAATGTCTCCCAATAAGCCAGATCGGGGCTCGCACCTGCACCTTGCAACCACTTACGGTAAAAGTACTCGATGCTGCCGAACTCCTGGTGGAAGAGGCTCAAAGCTTCATCCTCATCATTGCTAAGTCCTTGACTGTGAGTCGACATGGATGGATTTGATGGCATGGCGTTATGAGGTGTAGAACTGGACGCAGATTTGTTGTTGTGGTAAGTACCGGACATTGTGTTGGTGTTCAAAGCGTCCACAAGAGTTATCTTCGCAAGGCAGACCTGTCAGGGTGTGTAATGGGTATATCAAAGAAGTTGAGACCGGGTGAGATGTCGCGGAATCAATATTAGACTTCTTTCGCTGATCACCTCAGTAGAAAAGAGGAAGAAAACAATTCCAAGTAGCGAGTGGATTTATAAACTTGTTATACACCTCCCGCTAATATGTGGGATTTTGGAAACAATCGACCCCTTGAGTAGGAAATTCACTCGAAGGAGCTACCTTATTCCACGGAAAGTCAACAAACGAAGGAGTGAATCTTCAGAAGTGCTATATGTGGCATGAGGCTATAGAAGAGAACTTGTAATACTGCGATATGACATGGCCTGCATGTGAGGGGAATTACATGCAACTTTTGTTTATGAGATATACAGATGATAACCTCTAAAGACAGAGGAGGAGAGAATAGAGATGATATATATGCTTGTTCAACTTCGAAGGCTTCAGCAAACGAAAACAAGATACATGTGAGAAAATATGCATCCAAATTCGGAGACGATTCACCCACTGTCTTTCTTGTCTCTCACTGGATACTGTGCAGTGAGAGAGACATCACCACTTATTCGTACCTATTATGCAATTCCGCTGCACTTTTGAGTGCGGAACAAGTTTGTGAAGCTCATCTTCACATGGCTCTGCAGATGTCCCCCCGTCTACGTTCCTCAGAGACACTCAGCCTATGTCCTGCCACGCTCAGGATCTAAGGACAGAAAGAACGGCATTTCTTAGCCTAGTCATTCATTCATTGATATCAATATATTTAAATAAGAACATCAGAATCAAATACCTCCTGGCATCATTTCAGTCTCTTCATTTTCGCATTTCATGTCATTTAAAGATGTTTCGGATCTCTCACGACGTGCAATCGTCGTCGGCCGTTCGGGCTAAAACTGTGGCAGAATCCCATCTGCTAACCCCATTCTGCGTACATCCCTCACCGCCCGGAAGCTGACCCAAGCAACCAAGAATCATCGGAGCCTCACGATTTCAGAAGCTCGACGTGCGCCAAAAAAAGATAAACAAGCCTCTTTCCCTCCACCAAAACCACTGTGCGCCCTCTCCACCTCCCCAATCAGGTCAATTCCTCTCTAACCCTCCACGGCAGTCACAAAAATGTCAGAAACCTCCATTCCACCACCGCCAGTGGTCGTGCGACCAACCAAGCAGGTGTCCGAGGCATTGTTGAACGAGAAGGTACGGATCCACCAATTCCCCGCCGCGGATGATGCAAAAGTCGCCACCCATTGATGAGATGGATGTGGCCAGGCAGGGGAATAGGACATGCCCGAATTGGTGCTGACGACTGAACTGTACAGTGGGACCGCTGCCTCTCCTCCCTCCTCATCCGCTCCTCGCTCGGCCTCTCCTTCGGCGTCGTCTTCTCCGTCCTCCTCTTCAAGCGCCGCGCGTGGCCCGCTTTCGTCGGCCTCGGCTTCGGCGCCGGCCGCGCGTACGAGGAGTGCAATTCGAGCTTTATCCGGACGGGGAAGGGTGCTGCTAGGGCGTGAGGCGCGTGGGGCAGGCTGGTCGATTGTTGATATGATGGGGATGGGGAGTCGATGCACGGAAAAGGGCAGGACAGAAGGATGGAAGGCGACTGTACAAGTACAAAAGCAGGCAAATAGATGAGAGGAGGGAATGGAACGACTAAGACGACGGGTTGCTTGTCTCTATCGCTGTGCTGGGTCTCTATCGCTATGCTGGGGATTTTCAATATCCGGAGTCCGAGACGTTATTCTTCCGCGACGACTCTCCGGGTTTCCTTTCCTCTCTTTTTCAACATCCTTTCTCCGAGCTCTCCATCCCCGAACTCTCAGCATGTTTATGCGTCTATCCCGGACCTCCTTCTCGGCTCCTTTATCCCCAACTGCTCTCCCATCCACTCCCCTTTCTCGACGTCCCGCCCCATCACACTTGCACGTCGACCAAGTATCGTTTCGATCTCCTCCCAATCACTGTATCCCTCGCTTTCCTCTCCATTATCCATACAACCCTCCTTCTCCCACCCCGACTTCATCATCTTCATGAACTGCCTTTTCACTCCTCTCCCCGGCAGCAAATAATCCACGCCCATAATAGCCAGCCAAGCAAGAAGAAACGCCAGCATCAGCATACTCAGCAGCATGACGCAGAGCTCGAATCTCGTAATGCCGACTTCCCAGTCTATGTCCGCGCCCGGGATGTTGTGGCCGCGCAGATGGGGCCGTGAGAGAATGGGGCGGCGGTGCGTTGAGGAGGCGGCATTGGAACAGCTTTTTACTGGATAGCCGGGGTTGACGGGTTCGTCAAGGCATAGCAGGATGTGAACGGCTGTTTTTGGTACGGGAATTGGTGGCATCGTGCGACGATACTAGGAAGTGAGTGTTGGCAGATCAATGGCGGGCGGTTGTCATCCGGATATCTTCGGAGGTTGCTGCAACTCGGTGATAGATGATGATGTTGCGTATTCCGTGGTACTGATGCCGTGTGTAAGTGACGGTCCGTGTATAGGCATATATGAAATAGGATATTGATGTTTGGTTAGTTGATTGAGTGAGGGGTATTTCGTAGAAATATGCCAGATGTAGTGATAATCATAGGCCAATACCTATCGCTCCAGAATGTGAGAATTGCTCCTTCTCATCCTGGAACCTCATCGCTGCAAAAGGAAGGCAGCATCATTGAGCCTCGTGAGATCTTTCCAAAAACTCCAACAATCCCGAAACGAATTATTCTGTTTCTCAGTCTCAGATTTCACCTGAATGTGTCGATTAAATCATTCATGTACTCCACGATTTCAACGTCTCGCCTCAATACCATTTTCATATCCTTAAAGCAGCCCGTGTTCTTATAGAGATGCAACTGCTGCTCGATAAAGCTGAGAGCCTGCTCATTCTATATTTGTAATCCATTGTCAGCAAGAGAATCTCGGTATCTTTTCCAAGTCAATCCATGAAATGAGATTTCTTGAATGAGAGCACGAATGGAGTTCACCACCCAAAACAACTGAATAATGACGACATAAGCACTCACAGCAGTTCTTGAAGCCCAAAGAGATTGCAGCCAGCCCAGGGCGCTGAAAACTGTACTCTCGCTATCCCATCTGTGGACTTGTTGTTTCTCATCTACAGCCTGAAGCAACTTCGTGGCTGAAGCGAGGAACTCATGATAGTCCTCGATGACCACTTGACAATCAGGACTTGATATTGTGATATCTCTCACAGGGACATTTAACATTTTTAATAGCTCTCTGTCCAGGTACGTCAAGGCGCCAGCAACCGTCTAATTGAGGTGAGTATTTCTCTCTGCTAGCTGTCTGTCAGGAAACGCACGTCTTCAAGGTCCTCATCAAGCTGATGGACTCCTAGTATTGCTTCTTCTGGAGCCTTATTTCCACGAGCTAAATGCCGGATTCGCTCATCGCAGTCTTTTGTAATGGCGGTTAATGCGTTGATGTCTTGCAGGACAATGAGTGCAGTCACGGATGACAGAATGTGGCCAATGGCAAAGAAGCCAAAGCAGTTGAATTTGACCATTCTGATAATATCCCTTCAAAACAATCAATCTGTTGAGGTTTCTGATTGCAATTGTTTAATGCATTCAGTTTGATCTCTGAGGGCCGCCGTCGTAGGCTCCAGAAGCTCTTTAACACTACCTGACTCTCGAGAGGAGCCTGGCTGGAAGTCTGATTTTCTGATACCTATGTTTCTGACAATGACCATGAGAAGTTGTGAATGGAATCCTGTAAAACAGTCCACGATAGACGGATATCAAAGTAAGGAGGGAGTTGCACAATACAGTCTCAAAATTTATGGCTACTTCCGAGTTCTCTACTCTGATGGTGGATGGGAAGTCAAACGTGGTTTCGATACGAAGTGCCATGCCAGCCGGCCGCTTCTCCAACACTAGTCCCAATCCGATATCCCAGGAACATCCCCAATCATCATCGCAGCAACAAGAAATTCCTCACAGATCTTCCCTCAAGATGCCACGAGATCCCTTGGTTGGGCTGGTCGGGAAACCCAGCAGTGGGAAGAGCACAACCCTAAACAGTCTCACAGACGCAAGCTCAAAAGTTGGTGGGTGAAGCACTTCCCGGCGCACAACAGCGGCCGGCATCCAGCAGAATCATCCATTAACTGATTCTTCCAGGCAATTTTCCGTAAGGAATCTCGATCACATATCGGCCCTCGGCCCTTTGTACGATGTACTGATCAAATGCACAGCTTCACGACTATCGACCCACAACGAGCCATTGGATATTTGCAGATTGATTGCGCATGCGCCAGATTCGGGGTCGAGGAGAGATGCAAGCCGAATTATGGAGCATGTCATAGTGGACGCAGGTCGGTGCCGATAGAACTGCTGGACGTGGCTGGACTGGTGCCAGGCGCACATGAGGGGAAGGGATTGGGGAACAAGTTCTTGGACGACCTTCGACATGCGGATGCGTTGATACACGTGGTAGACGTCAGCGGGACGACAGACGCAGAAGGCAAGGTAACGCGTGGCTACGACCCATCCCAAGACATCGTCTGGCTGCGCTCCGAAATCGTACAGTGGGTTCTCGGAAACCTGATGCAGAAATGGGGGTCGGTCAGGCGGCGACACATCGCCGTGAAGGCCACTGCAGTGGAGACGCTCCAGGGCCAGTTCTCGGGATATGGATCGAATGCCGCCGTCGTCGCGCGGACCCTGGACCGCATGGGCCTCCGGGAGCCGCTGGAGCACTGGTCGGACGCGACGGTGGCGAAGGTCGTGAATGCGTTTGCGGACGAGAAGTTCCCGACCATCATCGCGCTGAACAAGATCGACCACGCCGATGCGGACAAGAACATCGCCAAGATCGCGAAGATGCAGGACCCGAGCACGATCGTGCTGTGCTCTGCGATCTCCGAGGTCTTCCTGCGGAAGCTGGCGAAGCAGGGCTTTGTCAAGTATACCGAGGGCAGCGAGTTCGTGGATACGAGGGAAGACCTGCTTGCCGATGGCGATCCCGAGGGCGGCGGACTGAAGGAGATGGACGAGAAGCTGAAGGGGAGAGTTGAGAACTTGAAGGACCTCGTGCTCTACCGATTCGGCTCCACCGGAGTCGTCCAGGTCTTGTCAAAGGCCGCAGAGCTGCTCGGCCTCGTCCCCGTCTTCCCCGTCCGCAATATCTCCACGTTCTCCTCGGGCCAGGCGGGATCGAACGCCGTCTTCAGGGACTGCGTATTGGTGAAGAAGGGCACCACGGTCGCGGAAGTGGCTCGCAAAGTCATGGGCGATGCTCCGCTGGCTTATGTGGAAGGGGCGGGAGGCGCCAGAGTATCTCCTGATGATCTTGTTTCTGTTGGGAAGAACGATGTGAGTACACCCCTGCGCATTATCACGCCTCATTGCTAATGCTCTCAGATCCTCTCATTCAAGTTTGGCAGGGAGTAAGCATGTGGAGGTACGGAATTTGGGACGCTGGCGTTCGGATACAGGAAGCATAGTGTAGGCGTTCTGGCACTCAAGAGATCTACGAATGATGATTCTTCTTCCATTACCCCCTCGTCCCTCTACATGTACATATAGAATATTTTCACAACCTCTTCCCCGCCATCCTCCTCACTCCTTCTTCTTCCCCGCATACCCCTCCCTGCTATTCAGCGCCTCTTTCTGCCCCCGTCAGCGCCCACCCCACCTCGACGCACGGGCGCACTCACCGATGCCCTCTCATCATTCAGCCCGAGCACCGGCCGCGGCGCCTCGGGATAGTCCCTCTCACCCTTCTCCTTGGCGCGATGCGTGTCGCGCTCGCTGGTCGCGTCGTCGAGCAGCTGCGCGCGCTCGCGCGCCGCCATGCCCGCCTTCGTCGCGTCGACCTCCGGGTTGTGCGTCGCCCCACGCGTGGCGTGGTCCTTGCCCGTCGACCCGATGCCCTTTGCCTTGGCCTCCTTGTGCGCGCGCGGCGGCGAGCCGCTCAGCCGCCGGGTCAGGGTGCTGGCGGCCAGCGTGGAGCGGTGGAAGGCTTTGGCGAGGAGGTGGGCGTTGGGCAGCATGCTGGATGGGAAAGTTGGTGGCGGGGTAGAACGAGATTGGTTGCGGGGTGATCTGCGTTGGCCGGATGTGGTGATGTCTTGTTCTGCCCACCCCAGGCTCGACCCATGTTGTGTTTTGAGCTGCGGTTTACCCCGGATTTTGCCCGATGTGGTGTCGTCATAGGCAGGTCGTAAGGTGGCGGCCGGTGGGGAAACGTTTCTCCAAGCGGGGCGGGGCCGTGTGGTCTGGTGCTGAACCCCACCATATTTATTCAAGCTCCCAAGCAGTGCAGAGCATCGACTGGATCCGGAAGACTTATCTACTTGTGCATTATTCTCCAATCTCCAACCGATGTGAAGTGACGATGAGACCCGCCTATCTCCCGATCTCGCGTCTTCCGACGTGGGCGAAGCTCAACAACGTCGCGTTCCACGACGTCGCCGTGGTGGAAAATCATGAGCACGCCGGCTACGGGCTCGCTGCCACGCGCGCTCTCACTTCGCCAGAGTCCGAGGACGGCGAGCCTCTGCTGCACATTCCCAGAGGACTCATGCTCTGCGTAGATACCATAGCGGCGAGTGCGAAGGCCGACCGGCACTTTGGCTCGCTTCTTGCTGTGGCGGGGGGGAAGGTGGGATCCGGACCCGATTGCTTTTGCTCACGTGACGGTCTGCTGATGGCGGGACAGAATCTGAGGGGCGATGCGATGCTGTTCTTCCTCATGCAGGTGACCATGGCGACGAAGCAGAAGCCGCTGGATGGTGCTGGGGTCTCTGGGCCGTGGACCGAGTATGTCAAGATGTTGCCGGAGAAGGTGCCGTTGCCGACGACGTGGACTGATGAGGAGATGCACTTGCTCGATGGTACGTCTCTAGAGGTGAGTCGAACACGTTACTTTTTACTTTTTTTACTTTTTACTGCTTGTGTTCTCAGATCCGATCTCAACTGCTTTTTCCCATGATCTCACGCGGCTCCGAGTTCAATTCTGCCACGGAGCAACTTGTGACGCTGACGTATCAGAAACCCTTGGCTGCAAAGATCGGCGCTCTTCTAAGGGAATTCGAGTCGTTGCGCGAGAAGACCATGGCGATCCCGTGGTGCCACAAAGCCTGGTGGAATGCGGACTCTCCTCTCGAATTCAACGATTGGATTCTGATCGACTCGTGGTACCGATCTCGGTCTCTGGAGTTGCCCGTTTCGGGAGAGGCAATGGTGCCTTGCCTTGACATGGCAAATCATTCTGTCAAGGCAAACGCGTATTATCAGCAGGGGGGTAATGACGATGTCTTCCTGGTGCTGAGGCCCAAGCAGCAGCTCGAGGCTGGCGAGGAGGTCACGATTAGTTACGGATCGGCAAAGACTGCTGCTGAGATGCTTTTCAGCTATGGCTTTATTGACAGCTCAGCTACTGCGCAAGGCCTTGTTCTTTATATTGCGCCGGCGACGGATGATCCTCTTGCGAAAGGAAAGCTAATAGGCTTTGGGAAGCCGCCCACTCTTCAAATTTCCGCGTCGGACGACTCGTTGGAAGTGATATGTCCTTTCATTTATCTCATGTGCGTGGGCGAAGAAGATGGCCTGTCCTTCAAGACTCTGTTGAAGAATGATGGCACAGCAGGAGAACTTCAGGTCTTCTGGCACGACGTGAACGTCACCGACAGGACTGGTGAATTTGAAGATGTCCTGTCAGGCGACGCCTTGAAGGATGTGTTCATGCTCCGCGCCACAGTTCTGCTTCAATACATCATCGAAGCACAGCTGGAGAGGTTATCTGAGAGTGAAGATGCGGCCAACGTACTGCACGGGGACTGGCATGGCCTTACGGGAGACGCGAGACGTATCCATGAGGCAGCTTCGAGGCTCCGGTTGATCGAGGCTGGCCTGCTGGGTAGAGCCATTGAGCTGCTGGAATCTCAGGTAAGTCTCTCCAGTATTGTTGTATCGCGAGTGCTAAGGCCGGTAGACGCAACGACTGTCTCAAAGTCCCACCGTGGTGGAGTATCTCGAGGCAAATAGACGCGAGACTCCTCGCGAGGAGGGTGAGACGCGCGCTCCGGGTGATTTCAGCTGAGGCCCTGCCAATCAAGGAGCTGACAGGGCCAAAGCGTAGAGAGAGTCATAGTAGAGTACGGGGCGATGGTCAAGGACTTGTTAGAGGCTAGGGCTCTAGCTCCAGTGCCACAGCGTGCATAGTCTCCTAGTGTAATTATACGAGAGTCGATGGAGCAGCTATGATGGTAAGCTCGGCGTTGGCGAACTATAGTCAGTATAGTATAGTATGACTATACTATACTACTTATACTACATTACACACTACTATACACGCCAACTCTTTTTGGTACGCGCTACGCCACAATTCTCTCTCCTCTCCTATCCTCCTCTTCGAACACCACCACCCCAACGGCCTCGCTCCGCAACCCAAGCATTGGTCACGTCGCACCGCCCTGGCCCTCTGCAGGGCCACGCCATCGGACGCTGAGGCCGCACGTGTTCGTGACACATACATACATATGTACATACATATAGTACATACATATAGTACATGCACGCACACACACGCCTGTACCTTCCCCACATGGAAGGCGAAGGAAGAAAGACGCCCCGTGCAGCGAGGTGGTGGCGAACTCGGCAGGCTGAGGCTGAGGCTGAGGAGGAGGGGTGCAGGATCAATCCGTGCTAATGATGGGGATGATGAGACCACTTCCGACGGCGGCCGCCCGTTTTCGAGGACTAGGTGGTGGGTGTCGTTGACATGGGAGGTGGTGGGTGTGTATATATGTATATATGTATATATGTATATACAATGGAGGTGCGGTACCATGGTACGATGAGGGAGTCCAAGCCATAGCGAAGGAGAGGAGGGAGACGGGAGAGAAGAGGACAGGAGTCTCAGAAGAAAAGAGCGGGGTCGGATGCGAGACAGCGAGACAGCAAGACAGCAAGACAGCGAGACAGCGAGACAGCGAGACAGCGAGACAGCGAGACAGACAGCGAGACACCTCCGACATCTCCATGGTCGATGCGTGCATTCCTGCTTCCTGCTTCCTACTCTCCCCGCACTTCCCTACTCTCCCCGCACTTCGGCGCTTATGATGCGTGTCTGCCTGTCGATGGTCGGAGTATGGAGTATGGAGTATGGAGTATGGAGTATGGAGTAGGGAGTATGGAGTAGGGAGTATGGAGTACCTAGGGAGTGCATACATACAGTACTCCGTACGCATACGGAACACGGAGTGCATGCAGTACATACCTGTAAAAGTACATACCTGTACAGAACATACTGCATGTACATACCTTATGTACATACGCCGCAGCACGCATCCATCCATCCCTTCGCCTCCCCTCCGCATCCATTCGCCTCTCCTTCCCACGCCAGACCCGATTCGACACGAGACTCCACGAGACTCCCAGAGACTCCGCGACCCAACGGCAGACTCGGATCAGCGCCAGGCCGCATGCGGCTAGCGGGCCCTGTCGAAAAACCAGCAGAAACCTGCGCGCGATGCCATTGGCGCGTGCGCTCGCGGGGGGCCCCCGACCGCCGTACGTCGCGAGCCCCGAACCCCAGGAAATGAGCAGAACGAGCGAATGGACGCGCGCATGGGTGGATGGGGTAGGCGGTAACCCGCAATCCGCCATTCCAACAGCGAGTTTGCTGGGAGAGGGAGAGGAAGAGGGGGGGAGAGACGAGGGGACCCTGTCCTCCCCATACCCCATCCACCTTCCACCTTGCTGCACTCCACCTCGTCCACTCCACCTCGTCCACTCCACCTCGTCCACTCCACTCCACTCCACTCCACTCCACTGGCACTGGCACTGGCACTGGCACTCGCACTGGCACTCGCACTCTCCTTCTCCCTCCCTCCCTTTCATTTCTCCACCTTTTATCCACGCTGCTCCCCTCCCCATCCCCATCCTCTTCCCCCATCCTTCATCCTCAATTTACCCACTATCACGATCCATACTATTATCCCGAACATCATCACGTCGAGAGAGTCCTCTGCTGTTCGATCAATCATTGCATCGTCGCTTCTCTTGTACAGTACCTTGTCTGACTCTATCTTCGACTCTTCGACTCGACTCTTCGACTCTTCGACTCGACTCTTCGACCACCCGAATCTTTGTTCCAGCGACTAGGAAAAACACTGACAGAAGCGAATGACGACGACGACAACGACGACAACGACGACAACAACAACGACGACTGCTCACTGACCAACAACCGCCACATAACGACCGAAATCCACTGCCTCGATTCGACGACACAGACGACACCACCGACACCACCGCCGCCATGCCGGGCATCCTCCCGATGAAGGTCATCAAGGTCGGCACGACCGCCCAGATCAGGATAGCACAGGCCTGCGATCGCTGCCGGAGCAAGAAGATCCGATGCGACGGCATCCGCCCCTGCTGCTCGCAGTGTGCGAACGTCGGCTTCGAGTGCAAGACGAGCGACAAGCTCAGCCGGCGCGCCTTCCCGCGCGGCTACACCGAGTCGCTCGAGGAGCGCGTCCGCGTCCTCGAGGGCGAGGTGAGGGAGCTGAAGGACCTGCTGGACGAGAAGGACGAGAAGATCGACATGCTCTCGAGGATGCACAATAACCGCGCCGCGTCGCATTCGTCGCTGGCCTCGTCGCCCGTCGTTGCCCAGAGTCCCGAGGAGCCGCCCGCGCCCAAGGATGACACCTTCCGCCTTCAGGCATCACCGCTACTCCTCGACTCCGACACGACCGACGCGCCCTTCATGGGAGCCTCGACGGGGAGGACCTTCGTCGGTAGGTGCATACGCGCGATTCGTCTCCACATGACACTGACCCTGCGCTCTAGATGCCTTCAAGCGTAAGCTTCGTGACAATGGGAAGTCGTGCTCTGGGTTCACTCCGACGAGCTTCCTCCTGTCCCGAGACTTCACGCCTTCGAGTCCCTCGTCGTCGTACACGTCGAGCATCCCTCCACGCCTATTCTCCGACCGTTGCATCAACATCTTCTGGCAGGAGCATGCGCCTCTCTTCCCCGTCCTGCACAAGCCGACCTTTCTGAGGCTCTACGAGGAATATGTCGCGAATCCGGAGGAGGTGGTCGACAATCACAAGCTCGCCATGCTCCATCTCGTCTTCAGCATCGCCGGCTTCTCAACCGACCTTCCGGACAAGGAGGACATCGCACATTGCGAGGAACAGTGGCGGAGGTCTCTGAACGCCATTTTGTTGGAGAACACCCTCTCCACGCTGCAGTGCCTCATCCTTGCTTGCCTGTACTGCTCTCAGACGGGCGACTACAGGGCGCTGCAGACGTACAAGGCTATTGCTGTGGGCTTATCACAGCGACTCGGCCTGCACCAGAGCCAGAAGCGCTTCTCCTTCGGCGCCTTGACCATTGAGACACGCAAGAAGGTGTTCTGGACTCTATATACTGTCGACTGGTAAGTCCGCCATCATCTCCTTCTGACGCTTGCTGACCATCTCAGCTTCTCTGCCGCTTCGATGGGATTGCCTCAACTGCTGCAGGACTCGGATATCGAGACGGAGTATCCCGTGGCCATCGACGATGAATACGTCGAAGAGAAGGGATACCTTCCGACCCTGCCTGGCCAGTCGTCAAAGATCTCAAGCGCCCTGGCCCTCTTCCGCGCCTCGAGGATTCTTTCGAAGATCCTGCAGAAGCTATACCCGGCAAATCCATCGCAGGATCTTTCGCTGCAGGCCATGTCTGCGCTGGAGGCCGAATTGGACGAATGGTCTGAGCATCTACCACAGCACCTCAAGCTCACGTTTGTGCAAGACAAGCCGTCGACTGACGTGACAGGAAGCCGCTCAGCGCTGCTGGTATGTTCTCCATCCGCTAATGAGAATCCACGCTAATCCCAACAGTCTCTTGCTTACTATCACATCCGGAGCCTGCTCCACCGTCCAGCCATCGGCTCCACCCTCGGCGACAAGGCCTCCCCCTCGGTCATCTCCCTCGCAAACTCCAGCAAGCACCTCATCCAGATCATCCAACTCCTCGAGGAGCGCAGCATGTCCTTCTCCTTCTGCATCTCGAAGCCCGAGATGCTCACCCTCTGCGGCCTCTCCCTGCTGTACCAGTCCCTCGACCTCAAGAAAGAAGGCATGCTCCTCCGCGACGGCCAGCGCCTCATCCACGCCGTCTCCACCTACCTCGACAAGCTCCGCGCCCCCGGCGCACCCGACTTCAAGAAGCTCGTCGCCTCCCTCTCGCCCCCGGGCCCCTCGCCCGTGGCCCCCGCCCTCCCCGACCGCCGCGCCTCAGCCCCCATGGCGGCGCCGCGCACCAAGTCCACGCCCTCGCCCCCGCTGCCGCGCCAGATGCTGACGCCCGCCTCGAGCCGGTACACGGCGCAGTCGACCCTCGACTCCGAGCTGCTGCAGCAGCAGGAGCGCATGCGACGCGCGTCGCTGCACTCCACCACCATCCCCGTCGTGGGGCTGGGCACACATGGCACGGGCCCCAGCCGAGCCCTATCGCTCAAGAAGGCCGACGCCTCGAGGAGCGACGAGTACCGCGCGGGCGCCGGGACGCCGAGGCAGGCGCTGCAGGCGAACGGGGGCGCAAGTGACCGTGTGATCATCAAGGCGCCGCGCAGCAGCACGAGTCCCGACAGCGGCCCGAACCTGGACTACCTCCCGCTGCACGCGACGCCTCGACGCGCGCGCAACGCCACGCAGGACGGCGGCGGGGCGCACGACTTCCCCGGCCTCCCGCGCAAGGAGCCGTACAGGCCGTCGCTGGCGCCGTCGGAGTGGGAGACGCTGCTCAGCTCGCTCGACAGCGGGGCCAGCAACATCTTCGACGCCGTGTACGGCGGGCCGGCGGCGGGGATGGGCGGGCCGGCGTCGGGGCATGGGCATGCGGCCGAGTCGGCCGAGGCGGGCCTCGAGGGCGGCGCGTACGGCGAGTGGGAGGTCAGTCCGCACGGGTGGGATGCGGCGACGCTGGGGATGGGGCTGGGGATGGGGGTCGGGATGGGGATGGGGGAGTTCGACGCGCAGCCCCGCAGCGTGCTGAGCTTCAGCGAGGAGAGCCTGAGCAGTGGCGATGAGTTCGTCGGGGAGTTCGGGATGGGCGGGGCCGCGGGAGGCGGCGCGGGCGGCGGCGGCCTGTTGAGGGCCGAGATGGAGATGCCCGGTGAGGGGGGCTTCTACCTCGAGGGGCTGGAGGTCGGGTTTGGACTCTCGTGATTCGTGGTCGTGGTCTTGGCGTTGGGTGGGATGGGATGGGATGGATGGGATGGGAAGGAGTTGGGGTATTTGTGGTCTTCTCTTTTTGGGATTTGGGGGGGGGGTTGCGTTCTTGGCTGCTTGAGGATGCGGATGGATGAGACGAGGATGATTTATGAGGATGCGACGGCGGCGGCGGCGTACAGATACAGACCGCCCTGTTGTGTGTGTGTGTGTGTGTGTTTGTGTTTGGGGGTTCATGGGATAGCGGTACGTGCGTGCGGTACGTGAGGGGGATAGGATAGATAATATATATGTCTAAGTCTTGAGCGGGGGTTGACGGTTGTGATAGTGAGTGAGTGACTGACTGACTGATGATTTTGTTCTCCATCATGTCGTGTTGGATTTGATTACATTCCGTATCCTGTCACATACACGCCATGTACACTGCATCACATTACTGCATCGTCATCGTCATCATGAACTTCTTTCCTTGCATTGACCCCCCCATCCCCAACGCAACGCAACGCAACGCAACCAACTCCTCCCCCCCGCGCCACGCCGACGCCGAGGTGGAGTGTCGATCGCTCCCGCGTCTCCTAGATATGGTACAGCACAGGCGGAGGAGCCGCACCGCAGGATGTCCTGCTATCTCTCTCTCTCTCTCTCCAGCTCCGCTTCCACTCCCATCCCGCGCGCATGCCCAATGCAGATGCCTCCATGCTCCCTCGCTACCTGCTGTCAGGAAGACATAATCATGACACGTAATATACAATATCCACACATCCCCCCCCCCCACTCACTCACTTCCTCCCCCTCCCGCCACCTCTCCCCGCACCCCTCGCGCCCCC